>ENA-UALA01000389-UALA01000389.1-human-gut-metagenome-genome-assembly--contig:-NODE-389-length-24928-cov-8.169099_pt1 | contig 24928 bp, 10 predicted proteins | sample MGYA00243696_ERZ654460 | MGnify/ENA primary metagenome ERZ654460 (study PRJEB26926, sample SAMN06164725) | human gut metagenome | biome: ENVO:00009003; feature: ENVO:2100002; material: ENVO:00002003... | reverse complement strand
CTACAATAGGGATATATTCCTTCGGATCCGGGTCTTTTATGTTTTCAGGCATCTGGCCGCCTGCCATCTTCATGTTAAGGTAATGTCCTTCAAGATGAAGACCAAGTATCGGACTGTCAGGCTCTGCCATCAGCTTGGTACAGGTTTCGGCAGCCGCTTCAATCATCGGCACGGTAGATGAAGAAAGAGTTGGGAAAATACTGGTAGTACCGTGTTTCATGTGGGCGTTAACAGCTGTACGGAAAGCCTCTTCGGTACCTTCCATAAAGTCTCCGCCACCACCGCCATGAACGTGGATTTCCACACCGCCGGGAACTACATACATACCTTTGGCGTCAATCAGTTCAGCTCCGATAACAGCCAGGTCACAATTTGTTACTTCTAAAATTTTGTTGTCACGCATCAGGACCGAACCGTCCTTTAACCATCCCTGAGGGGTAAGTATCTTCGCGTTTATGATTTGGGTCAACATAATATAGTAATAAAATATTAAGATTTCTAAACAGCATATTAAATATGGGAACAAATTTAGCAACTTTTTCAGAGCTAACTGCAGATATCCCGAATTATTTTCTAACTATTTTAATATAAAAAGCCCCGCTTAATAAAATCAAGCGGGGCACAGATAGAGGGAATTTAAACAAATCTCTTTACTTACTCATTAAAACCAACTTACCTGATTTAAGTCCTTTACCGGTTGCGGTCAATGTTATTTCGCCCGGCTTATCGGTACTTTGGACAATGGCGGTCATCATTCCATTGAAAACTTTCATCTGTGGAAGATGGAAAAGCTCTATTGATGTAGGGTCGCCATTAGCTCCGGCACGATAAGTTCCTGCCCCTTTCACCGAATATTTGATAAGATGTTGAGCATCAGGGCACAAATTACCGTCCTTGTCTACTACTCTTACAGTTACAAATGACAAGTCCTTACCATCTGCCTTGATTTCGTTACGGTCGGCTACCAGTTCGATATGGTCGGGCTTGCCGGCAGTGTGAATTTCCTTTTCGGCAACTGCTTCTCCTTTGTCATTATAAGCCACTACTTTTACTGTTCCCGGTTCATACTTCGTATCCATCCACATCAGGCGATAACGTTGCTGGCGTTTAAAGTTGGCTGTAGATGCTGAATCAGCACTATTTTCAGGAGTAACGCTCAAATCTTTGGTACGCTTACCCTGACTCTTACCGTTGATAAACACTTCTGCCGAAGGATAGTTGGTATAGACAAAAATCGGAGTAACTTCTCCTTCCCGTCCCGGCCATGTCCAATGAGGAAGGATATGAAGAGTCTCTTCATCCTTATTCCAATGGCTGCGGTAGAGATAGTAACGGTCTTTCGGCAGACCGGCAAGGTCAATGATGCCAAATAAAGAAGAGTGACTGGGCCAATCAGTATAATAAGGTGTCGGCTCGCCCAGATAATCAAAACCTGTCCATACAAATTCTCCGATAGCCCATGGTTTGTCATCATGCCAAATCCAGTCGTCTTCGGGCAAGTTAGACCATCCGCAGTGTTCCACATCGTATGATGAAGACTGATGGTCGTCATACTTCTTCATGGCCTGACGCGTCACAGGGAATTTATACACACCGCGAGAGCTGACAGTAGAAGCAGTCTCACTGCCCAAAACAATCTGTTGCGGCAGCTTCTTATAGTTTTCGGGATACTTGTGGGGACGATAATTGAATCCGGCTATGTCCATAGTAGCCGCCATATTATTGTTGACTACAGCATCTGGAGCATCCATACCCTGAGTGACCGGACGGGTCGGGTCTTCGCGATGACAGATATCCTGCAACATACGTGAAAGTTTAGGTCCGTTATTTCCATTCCATTGGTCGGGCACTTCATTACCGATACACCACATCACAACACTCGGATTATTGCGATAGTGACGAATAAGATTTACCAGGTCTTTCTCAACCCACTCATCGAATATCTTGTGATAGCCATTCGCCATTTTTGCCGATTTCCATTCATCAAATGATTCCGGCATCAACATCATACCCATTTCATCACACGCCTCTACCAGTTCAGGAGCAGGCATATTGTGAGAAGTACGGATAGCGTTACAGCCCATATCCTTCAAGATACGGATTTGGCGGCGGATGGCCGCATCATTTACCGCTCCTCCCAAAGGACCTAAATCATGGTGATTACAAACGCCTTTGAATTTTGTCAGTTTACCATTCAGGAAGAAGCCCTTGTCAGGGATAATCTCCAATGTACGGATACCAAAACGAGTCGTATATTCATCCTTCAATGTCTCTCCATCGTATACTTTGGAAACTGCGGTATACAATGCCGGATTTTCAGGCGACCATAAAGAAGGACGGTACACAACAAAATTCTGATTAAAGAAATTCCCGTCCAGTTTATCTCCCGGTCTGTCATCCGAAGAAATTCTCTTTCCTTCGGGGTTCAGAATTTCAGTTACAATGCGGTAATTACCGACGTTTTTTCCTTCAGGCATCACTAAATCGGTCTTCACATTAACTCTTGCGAAACCGTCCTCTACAACGGGAGTTGTGATAACCGTTCCCCATGTGGGAATATGTACATCTTCTGTCACCACCAAATGTACATTGCGATACAATCCTGCCCCGGGATACCAGCGTGAAGATTCACGTTCGTTTTCCAGGCGGACTGCCAGTTCGTTTTTCTCTCCCGGTTTCAGATAAGGAGTGGCATCCACATAAAATGAATTATAGCCATAAGGCCAGTATCCTGCCTCTTGTCCGTTGATATATACACGGGCATGACTCATGGCACCGTCAAATATCAATGTAGCTTTCTTGCCTTTCTCAAAAGAAGGAGCATCAAAATTGAGGCGATACCACCCTGTTCCCACAAAAGGAAGCCCGCCGGTACGTCCGGCATGTTCCATTGCTTCTGTTTGTCCGTCCTGGGTAATTGCCATCTCCTGCTTATCATTATTTATACTGAATGGCCCGTAGATAGCCCAGTCGTGAGGGACGGTGACATTCTGCCACTTGGCATCATTAAATCCGGGCTTCGCAAAGTCTGCATTGTCTTCACGAGTGAACTTCCACCCTTTTTCAAAGGTCTGCTCGGTTCTTACCTGCGCTTGCATGAAAGCAAGGGAACAGATAGCTCCCAATGCGGCACATAAAAATCGTTTAGTATTCATAGTTTTTCTTATTTATTGATATGGTCTGTAACAACAAAAGTAATCTCTCCCGCCTTTATCAAGTCATCATGAGAAATAAGGTATTTGTTTATTTTCTTATTTCCTAATCTGATTTCCTTGATGTAATCTCCATGGCCTTCTTTTTTGATAACCAGTTTATCTTTACCCCAATATTCAGGATCAAGCTTAATAGTTACCTCATCAAAAGTCGGAGTAGTTAATGTATATTCGGGTACACCGGGACAATCAGGATACAATCCCATCATGCTGAAGATAGCCCATGTAGACATAGTACCTGTATCATCATTTCCGGGAATACCGTCGGGTTTGGTAGTAAAGTGTTTGGCCAACAACTCTTTTACCAATTTCTGGGTACGCCATTCTTCGCCTTTGAAACGGCTGAATAAGTACGGATAAGCAATGTCGGGTTCGTTGGCGGGATCATAATTTCCTTCATCGAACACACTTTGCAGCTTATCTACAAACTTCTTGTCACCGCCCATCAATTTTGTCAGCCCTTTAATATCATGAGGAACAAAGAATGTGTAATTCCATGCATTTCCTTCATGGAAACCGGGACTGGGTGCAAAGTTTGCTCCTTCTTTGGGATCGAACGGTTCATAAAACCTGCCTTCCTTCGTAATGGGACGAAGAGTACCAAACTCTTTGCAGAAATAATTCTTATAACCCATGGAACGTTTGCGGAACAACTTGGCATCTTCTTTCTTTCCCAATTCTTCAGCCAAAGTAGACAACGCATAATCTGCCACATAATATTCCAGGGCATGTGAAACAGAATTATCATATTGGCTTTCCATCGGCACATATCCCTTTGCCATATAGTCATCATTATCCGGGCGCATCAGGTTATCCTTACCCGGAGTAGTGGCAGACTTATACATTCCTTTATATGCCAAGTTGATGTCGAAGTCCTGAAGACCTTTCATCCAACTGTCCACGATAACCGGAATAGAAGGATCGCCTTCCATTGTCAGTGTCTCACGTCCGTAAAGTTCCCATTTGGGAAACCATCCATGTTCCTTATACATGCCGAGCATGGTATGAATCATATCCATCTGGCGCTCAGGATACACTAATGTCATCAGTTGGTGTACGTTGCGGTATGTATCCCACAATGAAAATACAGTATAACGGTTACGGTTGGTAGTCAGAATCTTATCACCTTCCATCTGCGGATATTGACCGCTAACGTCCTGAAGGATATTCGGATGAATGAGGGTATGATACATGGCTGTATAGAATACTCCTTTTTGTTCTTCAGTTCCGCCTTTGACTGTGACACGTGAAAGGTCATCATTCCACATCTTACGCGCTTCGGCACGCAGCTTGTCGAAGGTGGTTCCGAACGGTTGCTCCTTTTCCAGATTCAAACGTGCATTCTCAATGCTCACAAAGGATACCCCCATGCTGACTTCTATCGTTTCGCTCACTGTCGAGTCAAAAGTAAACCATGCACCGACATCGTCACCACTCATTTCCTTTGTATAGGAAGTGTAAAGTTTATACTTGCCTGCCGTGTCATCCCACTGTGCTTCCACACCCATCGGACGCATCATTTTCCAGTAGCCGCGCTTTGCCGGAACTTTATTAATGCGCATCACAAAATATATCGGGAATACAGCTTGCGGATTATAACAAAAAGTACCCAGCAATTTGGTTCCTTCAATCTCACGGTCATTGACAAAACGCACTGTAGCACCACTCTCGTTTGTCAATCCTTCACCCAAATTTAATAAGATATTGCTTTGTCCTGCCGGAAAAGTGAAACGTGCCATACTGGTGCGGGGAGTAGCAGTCACTTCGCACTTCACATTATACTTATCCAATACATTGGTATAATAGCCGGGAGTAGCCGATTCATTGCTGTACACACTTCCGTAAGTATTAAAATCAACATTCAGCTTTCCGGTGGTCGGCATCAGCAACAAAGAGCCTAATTCGGGGCAACCCACACCACTCAGGTTGACATGAGCAAATCCCGTCATATACTTATTATTAAACTCGTAAGGAGTAGACCACCAGGTACTATCCTTGTTAATCTTATTTTCGGGAACAGCCCCCAACACATTGAGAGGTGTGACCGACATCATTCCCTGCGGACAAAGCGCACCGGGATTAGTTGTCCCATAATTAGTAGTCCCCACAAAAGGATTTACATAATCGGCCGGTTCTTTTTGCGCCATTGCAGTCAGCAAAGAAAACAATGCGGCACCGGTCAAAATACTCAGTTTTCGTATCATAGTCATTTATTTAATTACAACTTCATCTGTAAACAAGAAGCCACCAAACTCGCCGGAAGTTGCCTGATAACGTACATAACGTCCCTTCGCATTACCTTCCCAACCAAAATTAGTAAAAGTTACCTTATCATCTTTCACTACTTTATGCTCGATGTGCTTCAATTCTGTAAAATCTTTACCATCATCGGATATAGAAATTATCACTTCGGCAGGCATAAATACCTCCGGTCCGCAGACCTGCATAAAGTCTGCACCGATAAAATGAAGTTCCGTTTCTTTTTCCAAATCAATCGTAATATCCATTCTTTTCTTGTCAATGAAACCTTGCCAACGCTTATCACCATAGGTCCATCCGCCACGGACACCATCGACCAAGGCCGTATCTCCCCCCGCAGCATATCCGGGATAATAAACCGCATCAAGACCATAAGTCACTTTTTTCCCTACTGCCAAATGTTCCACCGGCTTATCAGCTCCGGGACGATTACCGATTTCGTTCTTAAGTTCAAAAGGATTATAACCGGATTTTTTCAATTCTTCCACTGCTTTTAAAGCCCGTACATGGAAGTCTTCATAATTCTTCTTTGACGGTGCACTCCAGGCCACTTCCGCCAACGCAAGAACACGGGGATAAATCATCATTTCAGCATGCTCGGGTGTCGGAATATATTCTGTAAACAGATTTGCCTGCACGCCATACACCAGTCCCACCTTTTCGGCACTTAATGTATCAGGAACGGGATTGAACGAATAGACTTTGGATAAAGGCAGATAGCCTCCGATAGCCTCGGGCTGCGAATCCGGTGCATCTTGATAAGAATCAAAATAACAGAATTCACCCGGAGTCATAATAGCCTTATGACCGGATTCCACTGCTTTCATACCTCCTTCCGTTCCACGCCATGACATGACTGTAGCATTAGGCGCCAGTCCTCCTTCAAGAATTTCATCCCAGCCCAACAGTTTACGGTTATGGCCATTCAGAAATACTTCAATGCGATGAATCAAATAACTCTGCAATTCATTCACATCTTTCAGACCTTCTTTTTTCATCCGTGCCTGGCATAACTTACAAGTCGGCCAAGATGCTTTACCTGCCTCGTCTCCACCAATATGGATATATTCGGACGGGAATAATTCCATCACTTCCGTCAGTACATTTTCCAGAAACTCAAAGGTCTTTTCATTGCCCACACAGAAATCAGCCTGCTTATAGGGTTCATGTGTACAGGACAGTTCGGGATAAGCAGTCAATACTTCTTCCGAATGTGCCGGCATTTCTATTTCGGGAATGATAGTTATATAACGAGATTCGGCATAAGCTACCAATTCACGGATATCCTCTTTGGTGTAATAACCTCCATAAGCATTCTTACTACCTTCTTCACTGTATTGGCGACCATTGTTCCACCACTCTTTCCAGGTGGGGAATTCACGCCACGCAGCAAACTCAGTAAGACGGGGATATTTATCTATTTCAATACGCCATCCTGCCGCATCAGTCAGATGTAAATGGAGACGGTTCAGTTTGTAATAGGCAAAAGCATCAATCTGCTTCTTCACAAAATTCACATCAAAGAAATGACGGGAAACATCGAGCATCATACCACGATAAGCAAAGCGCGGCTCATCGGTAACGGTTCCTACCGGTAATTCCTTTTTTTCATTCACCATTTGCAGGAATGTCTGCACACCATAAAAAAGTCCCGCACCCGAAGCAGCCCGGATTTTCACCTGCTTCGGAGTTACTTCCAGCACATATCCTTCGGACGAAGTAATATCCGGCAAACGGTCTACTTGTTGAAGAATGACAACATTGTCGACTACTTCTTCCAAAGCAGCATCCAATTGAAAAGGAGAGCCGGCGATATAATCTGCCAGTCTCGTTTTATCCTCCTGAGGTGCATCTATCCATAATTTTGTTTGATCATTCAATTGAAAAGCACCCTTCTGCAAGTCTGCACTCAATGGAACGGGAATCACAGAAAGTGTCTCTTTCTGTTCCTTGGCGCAACCCGCCAGCAACAGGCTCACCGCCACACTTGCCAATAGTGTAAGTTTCCTCATTTTCTATTCTCTTTAATTCTATTTATTTCATTGGTACGAATACCCGGTTTCAATTCACCATTAATTATATAAGCATAAACTCCGTCAGCAACCAAAGCAGCTCCTGCACGTGCTCCCTGTTCATATTCGCCCAAAGAGCTCCATTCATCTTTTGCAGGATAATAAAGCAACAGATTCTTATTGAACTGATACCACTCCGCCGGATGTGACAGATATTCTTTTCCCGAATAAATGCCCTGCAAAGCTTTCAGGAATATATCCTTGTTGACACCGCCAATACATAAAATGGCTTCTTCTCCCCAAGGAACGGCTGCTCCACCTCCCAATGAAATGCTTTTTCCTTCTTTATCGACCGGAGTCGCTACCGAAGTCCATACTCTCGTCTCGGGCGAATATACATAACCGTCCACAGACAAAGTTGCTTCGCGCCCATCTGCTGCCGGGGCAAAGCCTCCCCAAACATAAAGTTTTCCCCCTTGTGCCGCGCACACCGGTTGTACTCTCGGCTCGCCGGGCACACCGGGCTCTTTCTGCCATCCTTTATCCATATTTGACAAATCAAGCGAATACATATCCGCAGAGGGAACACCATTAACGTTTCCTCCTACGATATAAAGCAAATCACCTATTAAAGCACCTGCCATATTATCGATAGTCATGGGTAAAGAAGGTAAAGTGTCAGTTACCAAGACGTCTTCTTGCAAAGATAAAAGAAATACATCAGATATACTACCATCAGCAGTAGTTCCTCCAACACAAATTAACCCTTTTTGTGTAGAAATAGTTACTCCATACGCCGATGCTACAGGCAAAAAGCCAACTTGCTTCCACCGGAAGGCTGTATCTGATGATAAAGGTGTAGCATAAACTTCATTATAAAAAACCTTTTTTCCGCCATCGGCAACAGGAATATCCGGGAAATTACATCCACCTGCCATTATTAAACGGTCTTCTGTTATTCCTGCATATAAAGCAGAAACTCCCTTGAGAAAAGCGGCATTCCCCGAAGGGAAGCCGTTCATTTTCTCAAGAGATATTTCAGCACCTGACGTATCAGTGTGGTGACATGCACTGCATACCAATAAGCCACCCACTAATACAGCCAGTAATTTTCCATATAGTTGTTTCTTCGTCACACAAGCTATGAATTAATCAGTTCAACGAAATCTCATCTACAAACAGGAAAGCAGGATTTCCTTTACCACCGTGCCAGGCAGGAATACTATGTTCCGTCAAAGCAGTCACTTTGACATAACGGGCTGTAACCGGTGAGAATGTCAAAGTATGGTTAAATACTCCGTTTTTGTCATCCTGCTTCATGGCCGGATATTTTTCCGAAGCAACTTCTTTAAAGTTCTGACCGTCTTCGGATACCGCTACAGAAAGAACACGGGCATCAAATACCCAGTCACCCTTTTCTACACAGGTAGAAATAGAAGCACTTTGAATTTCGGTCGGTTCTTTCAGATCAATCACTGCCTCCATATCATTTTTATAGAAAGCAATCCAACGTCCTGTCTTGTAATTTCCATTACCTTTCAATCCATCTACCAAAGTGGGAGCACCGTTAAATTCATATTGTTTATTTACCGGTTGCAACATAGTAACAGGCTTCATGCTTGCCTTGTTGAAAGCTATATCCTCTTTCACAATGCGACTGTTTCCTGTAGGACGAACTGCCACAGCTTGGAAAGTACAGTTTTCTTTGAGTTTCAAAGGTTCTGTATACTGTGCCGATGCTGCGGTCGGTTCACTACCATCCAACGTGTAATAAATCGGACAATTATCAATAGTGGACAAAGTCACATCCAATGTTCCATCCTGCGGATTAGGAGTGAAAACAGCATTTACATCAAATACATGAGTAGCATAATTGTACTTATATACATCATATACATCTACCAATCCAGGCAAACGTTTCAAGAAGTCTTCATAATTCTTCTTCGCAGGCATTGTCCATTGCACTTCTGCCAGAGCAGCCATACGGGGCAATTCCATATATTCTACCTGACTGAAAGTAGGAATATATTCAGTCCACAAGTTAGCCTGTACACCTTTTATATACTTTTGTTCTTCAGGAGTGAGGGACTTAGGCATCGGTTCATAAGAATACACTCTTTCGATGGGCAGATAACCACCAATGGCCTCCGGCTCATTCTCAACATCTTTAGACTGATAGTAGTCAAAATACAGATAAGTATTCGGTGACATAATTACATCATGGTGCTGTTTGGCAGCCTCTATGCCACCTGATTCGCCACGCCATGACATAACAGTTGAGTTAGGAGCCAATCCACCTTCCAAAATCTCGTCCCAGCCTATAATCTGACGACCTTTATCATTCAAGAACTTCTCTGCATGAGTAATAATGAAACTCTGTAAATAAGCCTCTGCAGAATGCTTCTTATCACCTTTTATACCCAATGCCTTGATACGTGCCTGACATTTCGGACAAGTCTTCCAACGCACTTTCGGACATTCGTCACCACCTACATGAATATATTCAGATGGGAAAATCTCAATGATTTCACCCAACACATCGTCAATAAACTTCAGTGTCTCATCATTTCCGGCACACAGTACATCATCCGATATACCCCATATTTTCCATACTTCATACGGACCGCCTGTACATCCCAATTCCGGATAAGCAGTCAAAGCAGCCTGCATGTGTCCCGGCATATCGATTTCGGGAATAACCGTAATGTGCCGGTCGGCAGCATAAGCTACGATTTCTTTTGCTTCTTCCTGAGTATAGAAACCACCATAAGGCTGACCGTCATATTTACCTGTATTATGTCCGATTACAGTCTCTGTTCTCTTTGAACCGATTTCTGTCAATTCGGGACGACTCTTAATTTCAATTCTCCATCCCTGATCATCAGAGATATGCCAGTGAAAACGATTGATGTTATGCAAAGCCAACATATCAATAAAACGTTTCACCGAGTCAACCGGGAAGAAATGACGAGACACATCCAAATGTGCTCCACGATAAGAAAAACGGGGATAGTCACTGATTTCTACTGCAGGAAGGGCTATATCCATGCCTTGCACCACCGGAATAGACTTACGCAAAGTTTGGATACCATAAAATACTCCGGCTTCTGTCGGACCGGATATCACCACATTAGCATCCGTTACTTTTAATTGATAACCTTCAGGATTTTCCGAACTTCCCCCCAGTTGCAGAAGAATTCCCTTGCCTTCCGTACCGGCTTGTACGCTCAGGCTCTTTCCGGTCAAATCTTTGATATAACTTGCCAAAAACTCTGCATTCTTTTGCATCCTCTCATTACCTTCGGGATACATAATCTTTGTACCGTCCGACAAAATGAACGGAGCAGCCTGTTCCATTACCGAGATTTCCTGCGGTAACGGGATAACCTGATAATTTGCTTCTTTTACTTGTGTGTTGCAGGATACAAGCATTAAACCTGCCACAGACAGCCCTGCCAGGCTCATTAAATGTTTCATAATATATATAATTGATTAGTTAGTATCACTCAATTGATGGATACGAATATCCAATTTCCCATCTTTCATCAGTTCCTCCGAAGTAACTACCACTTTCTTCGTTTGTCCCGGCAACAGGTCGAAGAAATTATCAGAGAACCTTGCTCCCTGAAGAGAAGATACTGTCAAGGAATTGGAATCTGACTGCTTGGGGATTTCAATAAACACATCCCTTGCCAACTGTTTGGAAGACAGTGTTATCTCACACTTTCCATCCATTTGCTTTACCTTGTAGCGTATATCCGCCTTGGGCAAATCCTGGTCTTTGGCAAAATTGAAATAAAAAGTTTCTTCGGACAATACTTCTCCTTTCTTGTTTTTCAGTGTCATCAATAAGAAAGTATTCCTTGGATTAGGAGTCATTCCCTCGTACTTCTCCTTATGATATAAGGTAGAAGCATTAGCGGGCACTTCCCCTTTTATCTCTTTTTTCTTTAATACTTTTCCGTCAAAATCCATCAGACGCAACTGAAGGGTTACATCTTTATCGGCTTCCAGCTTGTCGGACATTACATAGATATTCAAATCATCCCCTTCTTTTATTGCATCTACCAATACCGGAGCGAAAGCCCTCTTTGCCTGATAGTGCATGGCTTTCCAGTTTCCATAATAATCGATGCTCGACCAAGAAACAACCGGCCAACTGTCATTCAACTGCCAATAAAGCGTACCCATACAATAAGGACGGTTGCGGCGATGGGCCTCCATTCCATGACGCATTCCTTGTCCTTGTAATACCAAGCCCAAATACACCAGTTGTTCAAAGTCTTCGGGAACTTTATAATACAGTCCCATGGTCTTTTTTATCAAGAAGTTACCGATAGACGCCTTCTGATGAGCATTCATCACTTCCGATTCCAATGCATAATCTTCGGGTGTAGCGAAAGTGGCAATGGTCTTCATTTCCGGGAATGCCTGAAAACCATACTCGCTCATAAAGCGTGGAATCTCGGTATCGAAACTCTCAAAAGGCTTCTGTCCATACCAAGTGCCCCAATTATGGCTGTCGGCTATCTTCCAACTTTCCGGACGCCCCCAGTTGGCTTCGTAAGGAGAGCCATGCATATAAAAACGATCCGGGTCAAGTTCCTGTACCTTGCGAGGCAGCAATTCACGGAACAGTTTGTCGTATCCTCGCTTCATACCTTCCATGATGGCAGGGTCGGTATATTTCTTGTCCCATCCCCAATAGCGCATTCCTTCATAGATTTCATTATTTCCACACCACATGGCCAAACTTGCATGATTGCGCAAACGCTTGATATTGTAGTCGGCTTCCGCCTCCACACGCTTCAAGAAAGCAGGATCCGACGGATAAGTGGTACAAGCAAAAATGAAATCTTGCCAAATCAGGATACCGTGTTCATCGGCTTCCTTATAAAAAGCATCATCCTCATACACACCGCCCCCCCATACACGAAGCATGTTCATATTGGCCTCTTTCACATCCTTGAATAATCGGTGATAGCGTTCAGGCGTGACATTGGGCAACAAAGCGTCATCGGGAATAAAGTTCGCTCCCTTAGCAAACATCGGTTTACCGTTTACCTCAAAATAGAAAGATTCACCTTGGGCATCTTTCTCCTTCACTACACGGATATTGCGTAGTCCGATACGTTCCTGCTTGGAAGCAATCACTTTGCCATCCACCTTTACCTGAACTTCAAAATCATATAAAGCAGGTTCGCCCCAACCATTCGGCATCCAAAGATGAGGATTGCCGATTTCCATAGGTATATTGATTTCATTCGCACCCGGTTGCAGAGTCACTTCTTTCTGCTTCGTTGTCTTTTCACCGTCTTTATAGGAATAACTCACGGTCACTTCCGCCTTTTGAGGAGTAGAAGTGATATTATTTATTGCCAACTGATTCTCAACCTTCGCCAATTCCTCAGTCACCGATGCTTGACGCACATAATAATCCTCAATAGCTGCCACATCATAATAAACCAAATGTACGGGACGCCATATACCACTGGTAGTCAACCGAATGCCCCAATCCCATCCATAACTGTAAGGTGCTTTACGGGTATAGATGCTGACACGCTTGTCACTATGGTCATTGTCTGCCGGATAGTCGAATCCGTTTGTTTCCCATTGCGGTAATGCCTGTTTGATGGGTGAATGGAAATAAACCTGCAAACGGTTTTCCCCCTTTCGCAGTACCTCTTTCACAGGAAGCGTATAACCGACAAACATATTGTCTGTACGTTCCAATAAAGAACCGTTCAGATAAATATCAGCATAAGTATCCAGTCCTTCAAATTCAAGGACGGCTGCTTCACGTGCCAGTTGCTCGTCCGTCACATTAAAAGTAGTCCTATAAGTCCAGTCTTCATTTTCCACCCACTGCACTTTCTCTTCATTCTTTCCATAAAAAGGATTGGGAATCATGCCATGATTTATTAAATCCTGATGTACTGTTCCGGGAACTTTTGCAGGAAGCCACTCGCTTTTTCCGACCTGAGAGAATTCCCATCCTTTATTCAGGTTTATCTTCTCAGGCTCCTTATATTCCTCGGCACCTAATATCATCGGGATGCATCCCATCATCATTAACATTCGCAATTTTCTCATATCTTACATCTTTTTATCGTTCCAATGGGGAAGCACAAAGCTTCCCCTATCGTTATTTCACATCCGAACGGAACGTTGAAGCCGGCAACCCTGCACCATTCACCAAATTGGCACGAGTAAACGGTTGCCAACCATAACGCACTATTGTCGGCTCTTTTACTTTATCACTCCATACTTTTAACTCACCGTTCACAACGGCTGCTTTTGCCGGATAAAATATTTGATCGTCTCCGGACAGCTCAAAGGTACGAATTTCATTGTTATCTGATGCATGAAGACCCTCAGAATAATCAAAAGAAATATAAGCTGCCCCATTTTTAAAGGAAACAGACTTGAAAAGCGGTCCCGAAGGCACTACATTTTTATAATTATAAGTCTTGTTTAAAGCCCAAACAGCCAAACGTTCCCCTACTTCCTGCTTATGCGTAGGATGTACGTTCAAAGAGTCACCTTTATCTGAAGTCACTGCCATTCCCGTATGGGGTATTTGTGTCAGGAAACGACGTTGGCTGTCACGAAACCAAGGCCATGACGGACGGTCAATACTTGATAACTGTACATAATAAAAAGGTAACTCATTATCTTCCCAATTCTTGCGCCAACTGTCCACTAATAATTTAAACAGCTTTTCGTGCGCCTCACGATTATGCGCATTCGATTCTCCCTGATACCAAATAATGCCTTTAATGGGGAATTGTTGCAAAGGAAGAATACCCGATTCATACAGATAACAAGGTTCATAGGGATGACGCTGCAACTTATCGGTTGACTTTTTAACATTGAGAGCAGCACGTCCACGCACCCAGTCTTGGATAAAATCATTTTTAGTCCAATTACGCAAAATAGCTGGGAAATGATATTCCAACGAACTGCGGTCTATCCATGCTTCAGTGGGTGAGCCACCGATGGCATTACAAATCAATCCGACAGGCACTTGCAAACTGTCCTGCAACATCTTACCGAAATAATAAGCCACAGCAGAAAAATTACCGGCTGTTTGCGGAGAGCAAACCGTCCACTCCGTATCCTTATAATATTGCAAATGATTCAATGAATCAAGAACGGAAGCATTCCATTCGACGGCATCCGTGCGCCAACGCGCTTTCATATCAAAAAGACGGATATTATCATTGGCAGCCTTAGCGACATCACGCTTGGCTGTTGCACTCCAGTTTAAATAGAATTCCATGTTGGACTGCCCGGAACAAAGCCAGACTTCCCCGGCCAATACATTACCGTAAGTCAGTTTTTGTTTACCCGAAGAAACAACCAATGTATAAGGGCCTCCCGCTTTTAAAGGCGAAAGAGTGACCGACCATTTACCATCCATACCCGTTACAACTTTTTGTTTCTGATGCGCAATGGATACAGTTATTCTATCACCGGCATTGGCAGTCCCCTGAATAGTCAACGGTTTTCCGTGTTGCAACACCATATTGTCTGTATACAACGGACTCATCCTCAATCCGCCGAAATCGCCGGTAATACCTTCATATACGGTCTTAGCCAGTATTTCAGCTCCTTCTACATTGGGATGAACAGCATCCGGCAACATAAACGGATAAGGGTACAACGGTGCATGGAAATCAATCAACTGAACACCGGCATATTTAGCAATATTCTCGATAGCCAATTGTATTTCATCATGCCAATCACGTGTACCAGACTCAAAACGGGGATGGCGATCGGCAATCGGGGTAAGACGCGCAATCAAGATACGGCATCTGGAATTAGCCACACGAAAAGAATCTATCAACGCCCTATAATCTTGAATAAAGAAATCACGATAATTAGGCCAATCCCGCGGATCTGTATCGTTAATACCCAAATGGATAACAACGATATCACCGGCAAAATCAATAGCTTTATGATATTCCTCCTGCTGCATATAAGGGCGATGACCTTTGTTCAACAAAGTAGCACCGGACTTTCCAAAGTTACCAACCACATAATCATCCCCCAGCATTTTCTGTAACTTCGCCGGATAAGCATTGGTTTCACGGTCGGGCAATGTATAACCATAAGTAATACTATTACCCACACAAGCAACTTTGATTTTTTTCTGTGCAAAAAGAGTAACACAGAAACAGAGACTTACAAAAAGTATCAGTATCTTTTTCATTTCTTGTTAACATAAGGTTTCACAATATCACGCCATAACAGGTAACCTTTTCCCAATAAATGCAGACCGTCATTGGTATATTGAGGATTCATCTTTCCGGTAGCTCCATCCACAAAGTGGCTATATAAATCGATATATGTAACCCTCTCCTTCTCTGCCAAAGGTTTCAGCAAATCGTTTATCTGCTTCACAACTTGCCAACGAGAAGTATGTCCGCCAAACATACCGTAACAATCATTGACAGGCAATACACTTTGCAAATATAATTCAGTTTTCGGAGATTCTGCCTTTATTTTCTTTACAATCATTTCGATTCTTGCAACAATTGTATCAGCCGATGTTCCTCTCGCTACGTCATTAATGCCTATTAAAAGAAATATTTTAGCCGGCTTTCCCTTTATAATAGGATCAAGACGATCGTATACTCCCATACAAATATCGCCACTGATTCCCCTGTTTTTCACATAAGTGTTTTGGAAAAGCTCGCCCCACTCGCATCCGTTAGTTATGCTATTACCCAAAAAGATAATATCTCTCGAAGTAACCGGAAGTTCTTCGAATAAAGTTGCACGTTGCTCATAGAATGTAGAATATTTGCGTTCCTGGGCAAATTGGGGCAGTGCAAGGAAAAGCCCCAATAAAAGTAAAGCAATGTTTTTCATTTTATAGTTGTTTTTCAGGTGAATAAATTAATCCTTCTACTGCTTTTTCACCATCCGGAGTAACAAAGACGGTAGTAAACATCCATTTGACAAGACGCGTTTCGTCCATTCCAAACTTACCTATCGGCAACTTCAGGAGTACTTTGTTCCAACCTTTATTTAAGTGAACAAGCAATGGAGGACGCACCACACAATTTTCATTTCCCAAAGGTACTTCATTACTTTTTACCCGGTGAGTAGCTGTCCACACAGGAGGCATTATTTCTTTATCATTAATCCATATTCGACTGCCTTTATAATCCCACTTTCCCTGTAATGGAGCCAGGTCCATCTCAGAACGGCTATAATTCTGAAACTCAGCCCACAGCCCCACTTCCTGGTCTTTGGGAGAATAAACCCATGTATAAGCATAGGAAGTATGATTTTCTTTAGGGTCTTTATAAAAGGCCGGTACCATTGTTCCCCAAACATGGCGCAGATAAATACCGGCACCAATAGCTTTGCGTGTTCCGTATGTTTTCCCTTCATACTCATAAGACTCCTTCAACTCCTGTTCCGGGGGGAATACTTTTGACAGGTCCCCACCGTTAGGAAAAGCATCAGTTATATTCCATTTGACATCAGTCTGTTTCACATAAGCAAAAGAATATCCTTTGAATGTATGTTCTTTATGCCATAACATACGATTTTCAAAATCAACAAATTCATGGAATGTCTCTGTATCTTCGGCAGGAAGCATCGTTCCATTCCCATCGAAATATTCTGTTCCGCCACCTCTCCATGCACGTTCTGCAATGGCAAGCATACTGGGATAAAATCCGTTTTGAACAATCATATCTTCTTCTTTTGAAATCATCCGATCGTTCCATATTGCCAATATAGTACCGGCTATATCATCACTCCCTTCCACCTTATTATATATACGGCTGTTATACAGGGCAACCAAATCGGCAAATGTATCAAAGTGATTCAAATAATGAAATTTGGAATCAATGGCAGGAATCCCCGGTTGAGCCTTTCCACGATAGCTCCACAAGTGAGTCATATCTATTTCTCCCGGCTTATAATGCCAACCGGGATTCCAAGAAATCACCTTCTTTCCTTTTGAACGTACATATGATACCATTTCAGGAACAAAATCAGGATTAGTAAATGCTACTTCATCGGTACCTATATGCAAATAAGGTACATCAAAAGTTTCACAAACTTCATCTATTAAGAGTTTCAAGATTTTCATACCTTCAGGACTCTGCATATCATGACGGAAAGTACGAATAAAAGCTGCACTATGCCCCGGCATATCTATCTCGGGAATCAACATGACTTGATGTTGCTTACAAAAGTCCACCAACTCACGTGCTTCCTCTAATGTATAGTACTTACCCGGCATACGGACTGTATTAATACTGTCATTCAGCATCGGGAATATCTTACTTTCCAAACGCCATGCCTGATTTTCAGTAAGATGCCAATGAAACACATTGATTTTAAAACGAGATAATATCTCTATTTCACGCTTTAATTCTTCCACTGAAATATAACTGCGACCTACATCCTGCATAAAGCCACGGATTCGGAAAGCCGGCCAGTCCACAATCTCACAACCGGCAAACAGACTTTTCTTTCCCTTTTTCTTTTCTAACTGACGAAGCGTTTGCAAGGCCCAATACACCCCACGTTCCGTAACAGCCTCTATCTTTATCAATTTCCCGGACACAGACAGTCGGTACGCCTCATCCGGATTTAACTTAACTCCATCAATAACCGGAAGAAGTTCTATTTTTATCTCTGCGGCAGCTTTATCCGCCAATTCTCCACCGGCATTCACAATAAAAGCCTCCCACTCCGACTTCAGAACCGGAGTAGAAAGCTTTACCTTTCCCATTGCAAACGACTTATCCGTTACTTTATAATTCTGTGGCATAGGAAGTAACGGATAAGCATTTGTCTGTGCCATAGTCATGGCACAGACAAATATCATACCTATGAGACAGGTTAATCTACATTTCATTTATTTAGTCTTGATAATATCCTTCAGTTTAATAGCCTGAAAAGTCATATGAGCTACACTACTTTCATATAATATACCTACTGTTTCTTTATCAATCATAGTCAGGCAAGAATATCCCCAGCCCCAACCGGCATCCAACAACAATTGATTTTCGGGCAACCAAGTCACTCCACCATCAAGACTTGCCTTAATTGTGATACTATGACGATTCTTCGTATCGTTCGGATTAGAGAACAACAGAATATCTTTACCCAGCACATTATCTTTGGCTTTCACACTAATCAAACTCGCCATACATACCGGTTCCTGCAAAGAAGTACGAGAAGACACGTGTTCTTTCCAAGTTTTACCCATATCGGTAGTAGTAGAAACTGCACGACTTCCACCACGATTATCACGCATATTCAGCATTAATACCCCCGGTTCTATTTCAGCAACTTGTGATTCTGTCGTATTGGTACGCGCCAATGAACTGATATGCCAAGTTTTTCCATGGTCTTTACTATAGATAATACCTGCATTGGGAATTCTATCACTTCCGATATACTGGCTGGCAAATACCAACGTACCATCATCCATCGATATACCTCTACCCGGACCTTGCAACAAGAAATACCAAGAAGGATCTTTTACCTGTTCCGTAATATTTATCGGTTCAGACCAGGTTTTACCATCATCGTCACTCTTCACCAACATAAGTTGTGCTGTGTGGTGCATATCCATTCCCGATTGAGAATTCCACCAAGCACGTCCGTTACCCATTCCGTGTGTCCATGCTGCTATAATCCAGATAGTACCGGTTTTCCTATCCACCAAGATAGCAGGGTCTCCCACACCATTCTGAGCTTTTGGCAAACCTTCATGTTCGCCGAAAGACATCGGGATACGCATCTTTTCCCAAGTCTGTCCGCCGTCTGTACTTCTGCTCAACCCTATTTCTACATATTCTTGCAAGTCTGCGCTGTTGTTGTGGCGAACATCATATACACCAAGCAACGTACCTTTATTAGAAGTTGCCAATCCCGGAATACGATAAGCTGCTACCCCGTCATCGCCGGCATGACGAACACCAACTCCCATATAGTGGGTATCAGCTTTGCGCACAACCTTCACCGGAGCAGTCCGATTATCCATCGTTACTCCTGTCATTTCCACCGATACCTTTGCAAGTACAGAAGCTGTTGGTTTCATCTGCAAACTAACCCAAAAATAGTTCACACCCGGATATAATTTTTGGTCTACTTTTAACACAACATCTCTTTTCGGAGCTTTCACTTCCGCTTTCAAAATAGAATAAGAAGGGTTAGCAGCCAATGTTTTACCCGGAGTATTACTTGGAATATAATCAACGGGAGCAAAATAAGTTTTTCCTTTTCTCTCAGAACTTTCTGTTCCGCCATAATAGAGTTTCACTGCCTCTATTTCATTCAGATTCACTTCTTTGCCGAAACTAAGTTTCACATCATTCAACACCTGACTTTGCGTAGCATCTATACGCAAATTAAACAGTTCATTGTCCTGCCGTTCAATCAATACCGGAATACGAGTTTCGCGCACTGCAACCGTATCCTGCTTTTGAGCACTCATCTGTAAAGGAGAGAGGAATAAAAGAATTCCTAACAACCAAGAAATTTGTTTCATAATATTATTATTTAATTATGCGGGTAAAAATAAAATATTTTATTGTAATATGAAAACAAAAAGGTGATTCTTTATCTTTTTATGATAAAAAACCACCTTTATTTTATTATTTAGGCAAGAAATACGGTCAATATCCCGGAGTTTGTTCCAAAGCAGGGTTATTTGTTAATGTATTCTTGTCGATTGGCCACAACAAACGTTGAGGGTAAGAATCATCTGCAGTAGTATACTCAAATACATATTCATCGCCAAAACGACGTAAATCATACCAACGTTTACCTTCGAACATAAATTCCTTATAACGTTCTCTCAATAAAACCTCATTGATACCGTCTTTATCACCTGCCATATTCGGATACCCCATTGTAGCCACATCATAATTAGCCTTATACGCACGGGCACGTATCAAATTGATTTCAGCTGTCGGATCTCCCCCGGTCAATGATTTAGCTTCAGCCAGCATCAATAATAAATCGGCATAACGATATACAGGAAAATCATCAGCAAAAAGTCTTTCTGAAGCTCCTGACGGAGTTGTTCCACGATATTTATAAGGGAAACATCCCACATAATCGTGTGGTGCATCCATTGTAAAGACAGCTTTCAACGTTCCTTGTTTTCTAGTGTCCAAGTTATCAAATTTATCGTATAACTCATTTCTAACAGGATAATACATATTACCATTGAAATTCAACTCAAACTGCCCATCTGTCTCCTTATCATAATAAAGACTCAATGTAGCTCTTTGAGGCACCAGATTATTTCTCCAACTACCGCCAAACAAATCGGTTTCGTTCTGTTTATTATGAATAGTAAAGATTATCTCCTTATTACCTTTATCGTCATAAGCAAACACATCTGTATAATTGGGCATCAAATCAAGAGTTTCTCTGGAGATATGGCTCTGAATATCGGTCAAGGCATTCTGAGCAACTGTAGCATCGGCACTTCCCCCTCCCATCCGGCGACCGGACCACAAATAAACCTCAGCCTTCAGCATCAGCGTTGCAGCTTTCGACCAAAATGTACGTGATTCACGAAAACTGTAATCTGTGCCAAAACTATCTTCCGAACTTTGAATATCCGCTTTAATCTTTTCCATTATTTCCGCAGCCGGACTGGCAGCCTTATCCAGTTTCCCTATTTCAAAACCTGTGCTCGGCTGGTCTGTCCAAACCACATCTCCCCATGAACGAAGCAAGTGGAAATAATAGAATGCTCTCAAGCCATACATCTGTCCCAAATAATAAGCTTTATCTGCCTCTTTCAACAAATTCGTATCAGCAGCTTTACTGATAAACAAATTTATCTGGTTGATATTACTATATAAACCTGCAAAGTTACTCAGACCCGGACGTTCCTGACTTAATATATTAGAAGTAATCTCCTCCACTTTATTACTCTCTCCTGTCCATCCGGTAGAAGGATTATAAATATCTGAACGTAATTCTCCTAAAACAAACATATTGAAAGAGTTCTCACGCAAACGACTGTGCACCCCATACACAAATGAAGTAAACTGTCCTTCACTCTCCCACATATTCTTATCGGTAATGCTACTTACCGGCTCCATATCCAAACATCCCGTCATTGTAAAAAGGGAAGCTGTCATAATGGCTAATGATATAATTTTATTTTTCATAAATCGTTATCTTCTTTTATTATAATAAACTTAGAATGATACAGAAGCACCTACCAACACAGTTCTCGGTGTAGGATAACGTCCGGCATCCACACCCGGATAAGTCAACGGGGCTTCAGGAGAAGAACCACTATAACCGGTAATATAGAACAAGTTCTGACCTGTGATATATACAGACGCATTTGTCATTCCCACCTTAGATATCCAGTTAACAGGTAATTTCCAATTCAAAGTTAATTCTCTTAAAGCCAGATAGTCCCCTTTTTCATAGAATCTGGAACTTCTATCATTAACAGAAGTAATATCACTGCCCTTGGTATCACGGTAGATATTCTTTTTATTAGTAGAATCATCATAATAAGATTTCGGCAGATCGGTATTTGTATTCTCTTCCGTCCAAGTCTTCAATCCTTCCTTTATTATATTTTTAAAACCAACAGACTGTCCCAAAGAGCGCATAGCCACCATATTCAAAATGGTATGTCCTAAAGCAAAATCAAATCGTCCATATAAAGATACATTCTTATAAGAAAGCGTGGTAGAGAAACCTCCTGTCCATTTAGGATAGATGTTACCCACCTTCACACGGTCCAACTGATCTATTTTATGATTTCCGTCCAAGTCCGCCCACAAAACATCACCCGGTTCAATGGGTTTGGTCAATCCATATTTCTTTTTATCAGCATCACTGACATTAGGACCATAAAGTCCGGCAATCATATCAATATAATTACCAGCCATGGTATTCACTTCATTCCAGTCACTAAGAATCTTCACTTGTTTATAGGCATAAATATCTCCCATGGTATGTCCTTCCTGATAACCGCCTACCCAAATAACCTGTTGTGTTTTAGGGTCGAAAACCTGAGTACCGCCCTGACGGTTGTTCTCATTTCCATTATAAGGAAGTTTAATAATCTTATTATGTACCAATGAAGCATTAAAAGAGAAATCCCAGTTAAAGCCCTTCGGATTACGAATCAAGCTCAAGTTACCTTCCACTTCAAAACCGGTATTACGGAGACTTCCCAAATTTGTTTTGAAAGAATCAAAACCGGTATAGCCCGGCAAATTAACATTAGTCAGCAAATCAGAAGTAGTACGGTTATAATAATCCAATATCAAGTTATAACGATTATCCAAGAATCCCAAATCCAACCCCAACTCAAAGGATTTACTCTTTTCCCATTTCAATTTAGAATTAATAACTCCTGTATTTAAAATACCTGTCGTTCCATTATAAGCAGTCTGCTTATCATAAATACCATATACATCATAATTACCAATACCATTTACATTACCATTGATACCATAGGAGATACGAGGTTTCACGGTAGATACTACTTTTGCCAGCTCGCTATCTTTAAAGAAAGCTTCTTCATGCACATTCCATCCGGCAGATACACCGGGGAAGAAGCCCCAACGGTTATCCGACAATTTAGAAATACCGTCATAACGCGCTACAGCAGTAAACAAATAACGACGTTCATAATCATAAGTCACACGTGCAAAACCAGAAGCAATACGATACCCCTGACGATATGAATAAGACCACATATTATCACGACCCGAAACATTCAATGTCGGTATCTGATCAAAAGGAGCACCATCGGCTGTACCTTTATATTGTAAATATTGATTTTCAAAGTACTCACCTCCCACCATAGCAGAAAGATTATGTTTTTCTTTAAAAGTATCAGTATATTCCAACTGCAAGCTATGTTGTTGCTGAATAGTACGTGTATATTCAAAAGATGCTTTACGCTCCGTATTTTCATTCCAGTAATCACGGTATGCCTTATCAAACGTTTCTTTGGTATAATCAGAATAATACAAAGAACTGTTTTCTCTCAAATACAATTTATCTTTTATCAACTCAAGATCAGCACCGATATTCAATGTAGTGCGGCGAGTGTTATTTTGATTGGTCAGCTTATCAAGCCAATACAAAGGATTACCATCTCGTTTGCCATAACCATAGTTAGGCGAGCCATCCGGCAGGTAAGGATTCCATGTCGGCTCCACACTCTGTAAACGCTCAAACAAGTCAGCCGTATCATCATAATATAATTCCGGAGCTTCCGAAGTAGAAAAATTCACCCCTCCCTTTATATTCAAGATGGGCAATACTTTATAATTACCGTTCAATGTACCGCTAAAACGTCTGTACTGAGTACCTTTTACAGTACCGTCTTCCGAATAATATCCTAATGATGCGGCAAAAGTACCTTTTTCATTACCGCCGGTAAAACTCAGATAATGGTCTTGAGTGAAAGCAGGATCTTTATATACTTCATCTCTCAAAGTAGTGCCATAATCCTTAAATACAATTTGCTTACCCGAAATAGGGTCAGTCATTTGTTTCCATCCTTCCTGCAACAAGTCTTCATTGCCATCCAGATATCGGATAGAAAATTGTTCAGGGTTATTCTGACCATACACAGCACCATAACCGCGCATACCATCAATTTGTGACAAGCTACCACCCGAATACTGACGTCCCAAACGTCCGTATTTTATGTAGTTTTCGGCATCCATGTATTCATATCCCTTACGGGCAAAGTTCAGACCACCCTTAAATTTATAAGAAATCTGGGCAACTCCTTCTTTTCCTTTCTTTGTCTGCACCAAAATGACACCATTATTGGCACGAGCACCATAAATAGCAGTCGAAGCTGCATCTTTCAATACTTGGATTGACTCGATATCCGCCGGATTGACATCATCCATCGAGCGAACAACTCCGTCTACTACCACCAACGGACTTCCGGCAGATTCAATACCGGCACCACCACGCAGCACAATAGTAGGCGAACTACCCGGAGCACCGGATGTATTCGTCACCCGCAAACCACTGACAGAACCCTGCAATGCTTGTGCCGCATTAGCAATCGCTGCATTCTCAAGTACTTTACTATCCATTTTCGAAATAGCCGTAGTCATAGTGGAACGTTTCTGCTTCACACCATATCCCACAACGACCACTTCATCCAATACTTCAGTATCTTCTTTCAACACCACCTTGTAATGGCTCTGCGCGCCCACCACAATTTGCTGTGATTTGTAACCAAGAAAACTCACTTCCAGTTTTGTACCTTCCGGAACCTGGAGAGTAAAGTTACCATCTACATCAGTTATTGTACCATTTGTTGTGCCCATTTCCAGAACACTTGCTCCGATAATCGGTTCTCCGATAGCATCTACCACCGTTCCCGTTACCGTCTTTGCCTGTGCTAATACACTAATTGAGAAGCATAAGCACATCATTAAAAAG
>ENA-UALA01000308-UALA01000308.1-human-gut-metagenome-genome-assembly--contig:-NODE-308-length-29325-cov-7.017117_pt1 | contig 29325 bp, 24 predicted proteins | sample MGYA00243696_ERZ654460 | MGnify/ENA primary metagenome ERZ654460 (study PRJEB26926, sample SAMN06164725) | human gut metagenome | biome: ENVO:00009003; feature: ENVO:2100002; material: ENVO:00002003... | reverse complement strand
CGTGACCGTCGCCGATGGCGGCGCTCTTGACCTGAGCGAGACGGAAAAGGAGATCGGACTTTCCGTTGTACTTGGAAAGTAAATCCGTTCCGGACTGTTGCAAAATAGCTCTCTGAAAAATATACAAGCCCCGGAATCTTTTTCGGAGCCTTTATGGCTCGAAAAATTGAAAGCCTTGCCTGAGCCGTAAATTCCGGCACGATCCAAGAACCAATAAACCAAAAAATCCGAACCCTTCTCCTATCGAGAAAAGGTTCGGATTTTCTATTTCAGTGGCAGTCCTCCTGGTAGACATTCCTACACGTTGCCCCGCCTGCGGCGTTGCAGTGCTGTTCAAGTCCTGTTATCCGCCGTTGCAGCCAAAGGGAAATAGTCATGTAAAACAAAAAAGACAGCTTTTGATAGCTGTCTTTTTTGTGGTGCAGGAATGCAATCCAAATCCGAACCATTTCCCTCGGATGCAACTTCTGTCGCTTCTCCAAAGGTCACGGTCTGTGTTCCTTCTTTATAGTTGAAGGTAATGAGAACCTTATCATCATACAGGTAAATCGCATTGATGAACGTATCCACCAGTGCCTGCCGCTGGTCTTTCAGGCTCATGTCCAGCTTGCGGAACCGCCGCAGCCAAAAGCGAATGAACTCCTCTGTGACCTTGGGCTTTGCCAGCTTTTCTTCTGCAATGCGGGCTTCAAGCTCACGCTTGGTTTCTTCGAGCTGCTCCAACCGCTCCTTGGTGGAGCTGGTCAGGATACCGGCCTGAATCGCATTCAGCATATTCTGGATACCCGATTCCGCATCCCGGAGCTGCTTTTCATAAAGAGGAATGTTGGTGTTCTCCTTGTTTTGCAGTTCCATCACCTTGGCAATGATGGACTCCATAGCGGCATCGTCTTTCACAAGTTGCATGGTCTGGTTGACCACAAGATCTTCCAGCCACTGTTTACGGACAGTCTTTTTCTTGCAGCCCTTGTGCTTTTTGGCAGTAGCACATTTATAATAGCGGTGGACTTCGCCCGTCCGGCTCGTACCGCTTTCGCCAAACATCAGTGCACCACAGTAGCCGCAGAACAGCTTGGTGGTGAGCAGGGAGTCATCCTCTGCCTTTCTACGGGCAGGGGCTTTCTTGTTTTTCAACATCTTTTCCTGTACATCGTTGAAAAGCTCTGCGGACACAATGGAGAGAATCGCATCGGGAATCAAAACATTACGATATTTCAGCTCCCTGATGTAGCGGCGATTGTTCAGCATATGCTGAATGGTGTTGAAGGTCATCAGCCCGCCACGCTGGTTCTTGACGCCCTTTTCGTTCAGCCAATCCCGAATTTCCCGCATGGTCTGGCCATCGTTGTACCGCTGGAAGGTTTCTGCCACAAAGGGAGCAGTCAACGGGTCGATTTCAAAGCGGTGGTCTGCGTTGATGATGTAGCCAAAGGGAATGGCACCGCCAGTGAACTTTCCCTTCAGTGCGTTTTCGGTCATGCCACGAATGACCTTTTCAGACAGGTCAGCGGAATAATACTCGGCATAACCTTCCAGCACCGATTCCAGAATGATGCCTTCCGGCCCCTCGGAGATGACCTCGGTGGCAGACATAAGCTTGACACCATTCTTCTTCAGCTGGGTCTTGTACCGGGCACTGTCGTAGCGGTTTCGGGCAAAGCGGTCCAGTTTCCAGACCAGCACAATGTCGAACAGCTTCTTGTCACTGTCCTTGATCATCTGCTGAAACTCCGGGCGGTTGTCCGTCTTGGCAGAGATGGCACGGTCAATATAGTGCTTGACGATGGTGATGCCATTCTTTTCCGCATAGGCCGTACATTCCCGGATTTGGCCTTCGATGGATTCTTCACGCTGGTTGTCGAGGGTTTCCGCAGCCTGCAAAATGACCTGCCGCGCGCTGGTGGCTTCGGCCTGTGCAAGAATGCTCCGGGCACACAGAGCAAGCATTCCGTGCAGAGCAAGGCCGATCTGCATCATGCTGTCCACAGTGCTACGCTCCATCTGCGCCAAAACTGTTTCAAAAAATTCCTGTATCTTGACCCCGGTGATCTGCACCGGAGTCAATTTTTTGACTGGAAACAATAGCGGCTCCATAGCAGCGGCCCCTGTACCATCCAGATGAACCCAATAATGATGCCAGCAGCTTTGCCCCGGGGCGGTGCAGTAGCTCTGCGGGGTGCGGCAGTTGAGCAGCAATGCTTGTCCGGTGCTGAGCACCACATGGCTTTCCCCCTGCTCGATGAGCCCTGCACCCCGGAGGGTATAAAACAGAAGGTAGCTTTCTTTATCGGTGCGGGCGGTGGAAAAATGCTGCTGGGCATAGAACACTCCCGCCTCGGTGCAGTAGTAGGGCTGTGCCAGCTCTGCTTCGCTGGGGGTAGTGCGTTTCCATACACTCTCCGGGGTCACATCCATGTTGTAGGTCAGCATTTTCCGTTTCCTCTCTTTCCACATTCAGTATAGCGCACCGCTCTTTGCAGCGCAAGAGTAGACTTTTCACAAAGAATGCGTCACCTTTGCGGATGGAATTGCCCGCATTATACCGCTATACTGGTAGCAGTCAAAGCCACACAGGAGGCGCATTATGCACAAAAATTATCTTGCCATCGACATTGGTGCGTCCAGCGGGCGGCACATTGTCGGATGGATGGAGAACGGTGTTCTCCGCACCGAAGAAGTGTATCGGTTCCCCAACAGCGTCCAACGGGTGGACAGCCATCTGGAATGGGACATCGACAGCCTGTTTGCTAACGTGAAGCAGGGCATCCGGGAAGCCTTTGCAAAATATCCGAATATCGAGAGCCTTTCCATCGACACATGGGCGGTGGACTATGTGCTGCTGAAAGACGGCAAGCCCCTCTCCCCTGTCTACGCCTACCGCGACAGCCGGACGCAGGCAGTGCTTCCCGAAGTCCACAGCATCCTGCCCTTTGCGCAGCTCTATGCACGCACCGGCATCCAGTTCCAGCCCTTCAACAGCATTTATCAGCTTTATGCCGATAAAAAGGCCGGGCGGCTGGCGCAGGCCGAGGACTTTTTGATGATCCCGGAATATCTGCTGTGGAAGCTGTGCGGCGTAAAGGCGCGGGAGTACACCAACGCCACCTCCACCGGCCTTGTGAACGCCCAGACCGGGGAGTACGACCCGGAGATTTTCAAAGCTTTGGGCTTGCCGGAGGCAATGTTCCCTAAGCTCACCGCACCCGGTACGGTGCTGGGCCCGTTGAAGGCGGACATTGCCGCCGAGGTGGGCGGGCAGACCAAGGTAGTGCTGTGCGCCACCCACGACACCGCCAGCGCGGTGGAGGGCATCCCCATGGAACAGGGGGATGCGCCGTTTTTGTCCTCCGGTACATGGAGCCTGCTGGGGGTCAAGCTGGCAAAGCCCATCACCAACCCGGAAAGCTGCCGCGCAAACTTTACCAACGAGGGCGGCGTGGGCTACATCCGCTACCTGAAAAACATCATGGGTCTGTGGATCATCCAGTGTGTGCAAAAACAGCTGGGCATCTCCTTTGCCGAGATGGTGGAGCTGGCCAAGACCAGCACCTACACCCGCATTTTTGATGTGAACGCAGCCCGGTTCTCTGCCCCGCAGGACATGCGCGCGGAGATCAGAGCCGCCCTTGCCGAGACCGGCGAAGCCCCTGCCACGGATGCCGACCTTATCAACAGTGTCTATCATTCGCTGGCGTACTGCTACGGGGAAGCATTCCGGGAGCTGGAAGCCCTCACCGGCCAGCACTGGGATAAACTCTACATCGCAGGCGGCGGCGCAAAGAACGCCACCCTGAACGAGTTGACTGCCCATTATACCGGAAAACAGGTCGTGGCTCTGCCCATCGAGGCAACGGCCATCGGCAATTTGAAAATTCAGATGCAGATTTAAGAAGGAGGAACCCTATGAGTTACGCAGAAGCAAAAGCCCGCTACGCCGCCATTGGCGTGGACACCGAAGCTGCCATTGCCCGGTTAAAGGCCGTGCCCATTTCTCTGCACTGCTGGCAGGGAGATGACGTCCGAGGCTTTGACACCGACCCCACAAAGCCCCTGACCGGCGGCATCCAGACCACCGGCAACTACCCCGGTCGTGCCCGCACCCCGGAGGAACTGATGGCTGATATGGACAAGGTGCTGTCCCTCTGCCCCGGCACCAAAAAGATCAACCTCCATGCCTCCTACGCCATTTTTGACGAGGAAAGCCCGTGGGTAGACCGGGACAAACTGGAGCCCAAGCACTTCAAAAAATGGGTGGATTTCTGCAAGGCAAGAGGGCTGGGGGCAGACTTTAACCCCACCTTCTTCTCCCACCCCAAGTGCGACCCGCTGACCCTTGCCAGCCCTAACGAGGAGACCCGGAAATTCTGGGTGGAGCACGGCAAGGCCTGCATCCGCATCAGCCAGTATCTGGCCGAGGAGCTGGGGCAGCCCTGCACCATGAACATTTGGACGGGCGACGGCTTTAAGAACGTACCGGCGGATCGCAAAGGTCCCCGCGACCGCTATAAGGCCAGCATCGACGAGATTTTAAGCGAGCCTTACGACTTCAAGCTGGTGAAGCCCTGCATCGAGAGCAAGGTGTTCGGCATCGGTGTGGAGGCGTACACCGTGGGCAGCGCCGAGTTTGCCCTGAGCTACGCCGCCTTCAACCGGGAAAAGTGCATTCCTCTGATGGATAACGGACACTACCATCCCACCGAGGTGGTCAGCGATAAGATCCCCGCCCTGCTGGCCTTCTTCCCGGAGATCGCCCTCCACATCACCCGCCCAATCCGCTGGGACTCCGACCATGTGGTGCTGTTTGACGATGAAACGAAGGAGATCTGCAAGGAGATCGTGCGCTGCGGCGGTCTGGACGGCCGGGTGAACATTGCACTGGATTACTTTGATGCTTCCATCAACCGCATCTCCGCATGGACGGTGGGTTTCCGCAACGTGGAAAAGGCGCTGCTGTCTGCCCTGTGCACCCCGCATACGGTACTGAAGGAGCTGCAGGACACCAACCAGTTCACCGAGCTGATGGTGCGGCAAGAGGAGCTGAAGACCCTGCCTTTTGGGGAAGTCTGGGACGAATACTGCCGCCGGAACGGTGTGCCGGTGGACGGTGCATGGTTTGAGGAAGTCAAAAAGTACGAGCAGAACGTGCTGAGCAAGCGCATTTGAATGAGAGAGGTTTTTGAAGATGGGTATTCTGGATATTGAGATTGTAAAAGGCTTTATGCGGATGTGCAACGATGGCTGGCTACAGGGCTGGCACGAGCGCAACGGCGGCAACCTGACCTACCGCATGAAGGAAGAAGAAGTGGCGCAGTGCCGCCCCTTCTTTGACGAGCAGCCCCGGGAGTGGGTGAACATGGGCGTGCAGGCCGATAATCTGGCGGGTGAGTATTTCATCACCACCGGCTCCGGCAAGTTTTTCCGCAACGTAGAGCCGGACCCTGTCCACAGCATCGGTATTGTGGAGATCAACGACAAGGGCGACAGCTGGCGCATCGTCTGGGGTCTGGAAGATGGCGCAAAGCCCACCAGTGAGTTTCCCAGCCACTTTATGAATCACAGCGTCCGCAAGGCCGCCACGGGCGGCGCAAACCGTGTCATCTACCACTGCCACGCCACCAACGTGATCGCCCTGACCTACATCCTGCCCCTGACCGACCGGGACTTCACCCGTGCGCTGTGGCAGAGCGCCACCGAGTGCCCGGTGGTGTTCCCGGAGGGCGTGGGTGTCTGCCCGTGGATGGTGCCCGGCGGGACAGACATTGCCATGGCCACCAGTGAGCTGATGAAGACTTATCAGGCTGCCATCTGGGCACAGCACGGTCTGTTTGCTTCCGGCCCGGACTTTGACATTACCTTCGGTCTGGCCCACACCATCGAAAAGAGCGCCGAAATTTACGTCAAGGTGCTCTCCATGGGCGGCGGCATCATCCGGCAGACCATCACCGACGACGACCTGCGCGCCATTGCCCGCGACTTTGGCGTGACTTTGAACGAGAAGTTTCTCAACTAAGGAGCAGAACATGGAGCACATGGCATGGAAAGGCCGCATCAAGCCCGGCTGCAAGGCTGAATACCAGAAACGTCACGCGGAGATCTGGCCGGAGATGGTTAAAGTTCTGAAAGACGCCGGCATCTGCAATTACAGCATCTTTTACTGCAACGATGAACTGTTCGGCTATTACGAGTGCGAAAAGGGCGTTGCCTATGCCGAGAAGGTGCAGGCAGAAAGCCCGGTGGTAGACCGTTGGAACGCGTACATGAAGGACATTCTGGAACTGGAAATGGACCCCGTGACCGGCGCACAGCCCAAGCTGGAGCAGGTGTTCCGGCTGAACTGAGCGGCAGCCTTTTATAAAAGAAACATATCAAGAGCCATCCGTAACAAACTACGGGTGGCTCTTTTCTGTTTGCGCTCAAACAATATTGCGCAGAAAAAACGGACGAATTGATCTAAAAAATTATTTGTATGTAGAAGAATGGCAAGAAATATTGTCCATTTCAGCAAAACAATAGAGAAAAGCGCAAGAATGTATACAACACAAGCGCAATATCGTTTGAATTTTGGGCTTCATTCGCAATTCTTTGCGAGAAAGCTGGCCCCAAAGGCTGTATAATTATAATCAGGAAGTCGCACCGAACGAGCAAATCATTTAGGAGGAATGACAATAAAAAAGACATCAAAAATCTTGTTGACCGTCATTGTCGTCGTGCTGCTGGGAATCGGAGTTTCCCCCTTTTTCAAGGTAAACGGCAGCATTGGCAGTGACAAGATCCAGCTCCGGCTGGCGCACGGTCAGGCGGGCGATTCCGAGATCGGCGGCACCATCACTCCTCCCGTTGGCAACGTCCTGTTCGTGGGATGCTCGTTGGCAAAGCAGCGTCTGGAGAATGTGATGAAAAGTCTGGTTCCGTTCTTTGTGGCAATTTTCATCTCACTGATGCCGGTCACATACATCCCTGCTCTGAGCGAGTGGCTGCCTACTACGCTGGGCCTGATGTAAGCCCCACGGTGCAAATGCTTGTCAAACCTGAACAGATATGACATAATCAAGGCAAGAACACCGCCTGTTCAGGAGAAAAGGAGCATTTCATGAAAACAACATGGCTGCACAGCATGGTTCAGGGTGATGCGACCCAATATTACCGCAAACGAAACGGCATTATGGTGGAACACATGGTTCGTCCGGCAAACTTTGATATGCGGTACAACCACTTCCATCAGGAGTACGAAATTTATCTCCTGCTCCGTGGGCGGCGGCAGATGTTCTTTGAGAACCGCGCCTATGAAGCACAGGCCGGGAACCTGATTCTCGTGGACAGCGGCCAGATTCATATGTCCCATTCCATCGTGGGAGACCCGGAAACCGAATACGAGCGAGTGATCCTCTATGTAGACCGGGACATTGTGGAAAAGGTCGATAAGATGTTCCCGGAACTGAAGATCGGTGCGTTCTTCCACAAGCACTACGGAATTTACGAACTGACCCCGAAGCAGACAGCGAATCCCCGCCGATTGTTTCTGCAAATCATGGAGGAACTGGACAAGGCAGAGCCTATGAGCCAGACCGCTATTCTTTCGGAGTTGATTCTAGGCTTCATCTACTTCCGGCGCAGCAATCAGCAGGTCGCCTGCCTGAATGATGTGCAGGAGGGTAAGGCCAGCGGCGGAAAGTTCGATGCAGTCTACCAAATCTCAGACTACATTTCCGATCACTTTCAGGAAAGGCTCTCGCTGGACAGCCTTGCCGAGCAGTTTTATATCAGCAAGTATTATCTCAGCCGTTCCTTCCATGAAGTGACTGGCTTCGGCATCAACGAATACATCAACATCCTGCGGGTAAAAAAAGCGCAGAGCCTGTTAGAAACAACAACACTTTCCGTTTCCGAAATCGCAAGCCGTACCGGGTTTGAGAGCATCACCTATCTGGGACGTGTGTTCAAGAAATATCAACACGTTACGCCTGCACAATATCGAAAATCGCTTACTTCAACCGCTGAGAAAAACAATACAAATACATGAGGTGTTTTTTATGGCAAACGAAATCAAAAAAGAACTGATTCAGAAAAAGCTGGATCTTGTTGTCCAGAAGCTGATGCACCTTGGTGCCCCCGAAAACGAGGACACTTTGAAAGAAGGCGGCGAGGCCATCGGATTTTTTAGCCGTGACTTCGGCATCAAGGAGTGGGACTGGCCGCAGGGCATCGGCCTGTACGGACTGCTCAAAATCGCCAAGATGCAGGATTCGGAGGAATACCGCACCTTCCTGCATGATTGGTTCAAGGAGAACATTGCGCAGGGTCTGCCTTCCCGCAATATCAACACGACTACTCCGCTGCTGACTCTGTGTGAATTGAACGAGATTTACCACGACCCTGAGTTTGAAGCCCTTTGTCTGGATTGGGCAAAGTGGCTGATGGAGTGCATCCCGCGTACCCGTGAGGGTGGCTTTCAGCACGTCACCAGTGCCAACGGCGACCGTCAGGGCGTTCGCCTAAACGAGAGCGAGATGTGGATCGACACCCTGTTCATGACCGTCTTGTTCCTCAATCGGATGGGCCAGAAGTACGGCAAGCAGGAGTGGATCGACGAATCCATTAAGCAGGTGCTGATGCACATCAAGTATCTGTACGATACCCACACCGGTCTGTTCTTCCACGGCTGGTCGTTCAATCGGATGGACAACTTTGGCGGCGTGTTCTGGTGCCGCGGCAACAGCTGGTTCACGCTGGGTATTCTGGACTATCTGGATATGTTTAAGGGTACGCTGAATCAGGGCGTCAAGACGTTCATTCTGGATACCTACAAAGCACAGGTGCGCGCACTGCGTGACCTTCAGGGTGAGGACGGCCTTTGGCATACGGTTCTGGATGACTCCACCAGCTACGAAGAAACTTCCGGCTCTGCTGCTATCACCGCTGGCATCCTGAAAGGCATCCGCATGGGGATTCTGGATGATTCCTACCTGCCCTGTGCCAAGAAAGCTATCCGTGCAATCCTCAAGAACATCGACACCGATGGTACGGTGCTGAAAGTATCCGGCGGTACGGGCATGGGCTACGACCGCGACCACTACAAAAACATTCTGATTGCTCCCATGGCATACGGCCAGTCGCTGACCATCCTTGCACTGGTGGAAGCACTGGAAACCTTTGAATGATATTTCACTGAGGCTTTTGTTGCTGCGCAAACGCGAGCTTGCCTATGGCAGGCGGAACAGTCTCATCACACCACCAGCAAAGAGAAACAGGACCTTCCCGACGGGGAAAGCCCTGTTGTACATATCGCTATTGTCTGTAGATTTTCAGGGTGCGTCCATTCGGGGCGCACCCTGTTTTTGTTTCATCATGGTTGGGTGTACGTCAAAACGCATCACCGCAACTCCTTATAGGTTTCTTCCGGCACCGGCTCGCACCACTCGTTAGAGGTGTCTTCGCCGGGTACTTCCACTGCCAGATGAGAGAACCAGCAATCGGGTGCAGCACCGTGCCAGTGCTTGACCTCCGGGGGAATGTTCACCACATCGCCCGGATGCAGCTCCTGCGGCGCTTTGCCCCATTCCTGATAGTAGCCCCGGCCTGCCACGCAGACAAGGATCTGTCCACCGCCCTTTGCAGCATGGTGGATGTGCCAGTTGTTCCGGCAGCCCGGCTCAAAGGTGACGTTGTAAATGCCAACCTGTACGGTGGACAAGGGTGCCAGATAGCTTTTTCCGCTGAAATACTGTGCAAAACCGTCGTTGGGTGCACCGATGGGGAACACCATTTCACTCTGGTGCTTTGCCTTGGCATCCTCTGCAGCGTCCTCTGCCCAGACTTCCTTGGCCATGCGGAAAGCCGCCCACGCCTTGGGCCAGCCAGCATAAAATGCCGCATGGGTCAGGATCTCTGCAATTTCAGTCCGGGTAATACCATTGTTTTTTGCTGCCGTCAGGTGATACCGAAACGAGGAGTCCGTCAGTCCCTGCGCCATCAGTGCTACCACCGTCACAAGGCTGCGGTCCCGGAGGGAGAGTTTATCCTCTCGGCTCCACACCTGCCCGAATAGTACCTCATCGTTAAGTTCTGCAAATTTTGGTGCAAATTCGCCCAGAGCATCCCGCCCTGCGGTCTGTTTTACTGCCATTATACGTTCCTCCCCATCTCGTAAGCCTGTGCCATTGCAGAGGTGTTTCGCACCGCACCCGGCTCATAGACACCACTTGCTACAAGGACGCCTTTTTCCACGGCACCTTCCACACAGTCTGCATAGCCCCGGAAGCAGGTCAGCGTAGTGTCCGCAGAGGCTTTTTCCTCGTCTGCCATGGTGGTGATGTAGTAGAATTCCTTGTCTTTGACCTCAAGCCACCGTGCCACGGTACGGTCGATCACTGCCTTCAACTGGGCACTGATGGAGTAGAAGTATACCGGGCTTGCCAGCACAATGACATCGGCATCGATCATCTTTTGCAGGATGTCTGCCATATCATCCTTGTGGACGCAGGCTCCGCCGTGGGTGCTGCAGTAGTAGCAGCCGGAACAGGGAGCCACCTTTTTCTCAGCGACCCGGATCTTTTCTGCTTTGTGCCCGGCATCCTGCGCTCCACGCAGAAATTCGTCGCATAGAATATCAGAGTTGCCGCCCTTCCGGGGACTGCCAGACAAAATCAATACCTTCTTGCTCATAGGAACCTCCTTGACAGCGGAGTGCATCCGCATTATGATGTTGATAAAGTTTGATTTTATCATACAACTTAAAGCGCACTTTAAGTCAAGAGCTTTTTGAAAAAACGGAGGTTTCAGATGATCTATACCGTAGGTGAAATGGCACAAAAGCTGGGCGTACCTGCCTCCACCCTGCGCTACTACGACAAAGAAGGGTTACTTCCTTTGTGGAGCGTTCCTCCGGCGGCATTCGGATGTTCCGGGAAAACGACTTCGAGTGGCTGCAGGTCATCCGCTGCATGAAAAAAGCCGGAATGTCCATCAAGGATATCCGGCAGTATATTGAGCTTTCCATGCAGGGAGACGACACCATTGACACCCGGCTGGAAATGTTCCGGCATCAGCGCGAGGTACTCACCCAGCAGATCCAGCAGTTACAGCACACGCTGGAGACCGTGGAGTATAAATGCTGGTTCTATGAAGCCGCCAAAGCCGCTGGGACAGTGGATGTCCCCGGTGCAATGACCGATGCGGATGTACCTGATCAGTTCCGTGCCATCCGGCAGGAGCTTCGGGGACAGAAGATGCCGAATATCGAAAGATAAGAAATGCCGTTCCAGTTGCTTTTGGAACGGCATTTCTCTTAATCTTCTAACCCATGGTTCCCAGCCGTATTTTTCAAATATTCTTCCGGCTCGCCGTTTAGAATCAGGTCTGCATACGCCAGCGGGTCGTTGTAGATGAGATAATCCAGTTCCGTCCTCTGCGCCATGGTCACGTCCAATTCATCCTCGACCCCAGTGCAGTTGATGGAGATCATTCTCCCATCCCGGAGCAGCAGTTCCACGCAGCCGGTGTCCATGTTGAACTTGCAGGCTCTTTCATCGTACTTCATATTTGTGTCCTTTCCGCCTTACGGCACTCTTACAGTGGTCTGTCGTGCTTTTTTATGATAAGGTCTAGGACGTTTTTCGATGGAAGCAAGGGATTCGTTCTGTTTTCCAAAGAATACAAAAAATCCGAACCCTTCTCCTATTGAGAAAAGGTTCGGATTTTCATTGTTTGGTGCGAGTAGTGATACAGAACTTTTTGAAAACCATCGTAGTACAATTTGTTTTTAAGATTATCGAATAGCAACTTGCTTGTATCGCACCCCGATGGGTAGCTGTGTTTGAAATCCAGTTGCCTTTTATATACCACACAACCTAAAAATTATCAAGTACGCGCAGCGTTCACTTCTCCCATCACCGGGAGCAAATGGACGCTGCTTTTTTTGTTTGCAACGAAAGGAGGCATCCGTGAAATGGCAGTTTTTCGGGTAGAAAAGAACAGCGGCTACACGGTCATGTCAAACCACCACCTGCGGAACCGGGCCTTGTCCCTGAAAGCCAAGGGCTTACTCTCCCAAATGCTCTCCCTGCCGGAAGATTGGGACTACACCCTGCAAGGGCTGGCCCGTATCAACCGGGAAAGCATTGACGCGATACGGCAGGCTATCCGGGAACTGGAACAGGCAGGCTACATCCAGCGTTCCAGAGAACGGGACGAGAAAGGGCGGCTGCGCGGTGCAGACTATGTGATCTTCGAGCTGCCGCAGCCCGTTCCTGCATCGGTTTCACCTACATTGGAAAATCCAACGTTGGAGAATCCCACGCAGGAAAACCCTACGTTGGAAAATCCAATGCAATTAAATAAAGATAAACTAATTACAGAAAAACAAAAGAAAGAGGGATTAAATACCGATTCCATTCCTATCCATTCCCCAAACCCCTTGCCTTTGGACGAGGACGAGACAGCGGCACCGCCGCCGGAGCGGACCGGAAGCCGAAAGGAAGCGGCCTATCAAATTTACCGGGACCTGATTTTGGAGAACATCGAGTATGACACCCTCATCCAGAATCCCCGGATAGACCGGGAGCAGCTGGACGAGATCGTGGACATCCTGCTGGAAACCGTCTGCACCAACCGCAAGTCCATCCGGGTGGCCGGGGACGATTACCCGGCAGAGTTGGTCAAGGCCAAGTTCCTGAAACTGGACAGCCATCACATCGAGTTCGTCATGGACTGCCTGCGAGATAACACCACCAAAGTCCGCAACATCAAGCAATACCTGCGGGCCATGCTTTTTAACGCGCCCAGCACCATCAACAGCTCCTATGCGTCCCTTGTGGCGCACGATATGGCGCAGCCTGATTGGGGCCGCCCGCCCAACACCTGACCGAAAGGAGTACCCATCCATGAGAACACTTTACCTGCGGCGGCTGGTGGTTCCACCCTAGCTGCCGCTCTGAATTTTCTGCAACAAGGAGGGATTCATATTGCAGGAAGAAGTCACCCAGAAAACTATTGCCCTGTCCATGAAAACGGGCAAGCTCACCGCCCAAGCGTTGCAAGCTGCCCTGAAAAAATATTTGCAGCACCGGGCCAAGGGGCCAAAGCTGCACCACGGCAAGCAAAGCCTGAAACAGCTGAAAGCCCACGGCGCGGCCCTGACCAACATTGAAGTCACGGAAGCGAACATCGGGGCGTTCAAGCCCTGCGCCAAGAAGTACGGCGTGGACTTCACCTTGCGTAAGGACAAGACCACCCAGCCGCCCCACTACATCGTGATCTTCAAGGCCAAGGATACGGACAATCTGGAACAGGCGTTCCGGGAGTTCACAGCCAAAACGCTCTCCAAGGAGCAGCGGCCCTCCATCCGCAAGGTGCTGACCGCAGCCAAGCAGAAAGCGGCCCAGCAGCCGAAACGTGCGAAAGAAAAAATCAAGCAAAGGGAGCTGGAACGATGAAGCCTGAACTAAAAAAACTGCTGGTGCTGAATCTGCCATATCTGCTGTTCGTGTACCTGTTTGCCAAATGCGGGCAGACGTACCGTCTGTCGGCGGGCGCGGATGCTTCGGCCAAGCTGCTGCACCTAACGAGCGGCATCTCCGCCGCCTTTGCAAGCCCGCTGCCCAGCCTGCACCCGTTTGACCTGTGTGTGGGCGTTGTTGGGGCGGTGGCTGTCCGTCTCATTGTGTACAGCAAGGGCAAGAACGCCAAGAAGTACCGCAAGGGTGAAGAATACGGCTCTGCCCGGTGGGGCACCGCCAAGGATATTGCCCCCTACATCGACCCCAAGTTTGAAAACAACATCCTGCTGACCCAGACCGAACGCCTGACCATGACCGGGCGGCCCAAAGACCCCAAGACGGCCCGGAACAAGAATGTGCTGGTGATTGGCGGCTCCGGCAGCGGCAAGACGCGGTTTTACGTCAAGCCCAACCTCATGCAATGCTTTCCCACTTCCGACTATCCCACCTCATTCGTGGTCACAGACCCAAAAGGCACACTGGTTCTGGAAACGGGCCAAATGTTCCAGCGGGCAGGCTACCGGGTGAAAATCCTGAACACGATAAACTTTTCCAAGTCCATGAAGTACAACCCCTTTGTCTATATCCACTCGGAAAAAGACGTGCTGAAGCTGGTGAATACCCTTATCGCCAACACCAAGGGCGAGGGTGAAAAATCAGCAGAAGATTTTTGGGTGAAGTCGGAACGGCTGTTCTACACGGCTCTGATCGGCTACATCTGGTACGAGGCCCCGGCAGAGGAAATGAACTTCACCACCCTGCTGGAAATGATAAATGCCAGTGAAGCCCGCGAGGATGACCCGGACTTTCAAAGCCCGGTGGACCTCATGTTTGAGCGGCTGGAACAGAAAGACCCGGACCACTTCGCTGTCCGGCAGTACAAAAAGTTCTTGCTGTCGGCGGGCAAGACCCGTTCCTCCATCCTGATAAGCTGCGGTGCCCGTTTAGCCCCGTTTGACATCCGGGAAGTGCGTGAACTGATGGAGGACGATGAAATGGAGCTGGACACCATCGGGGATGAAAAGACGGTATTGTTCCTGATTATGAGCGACACGGACACCACCTTCAACTTCATTCTTGCCATGCTTCAAAGCCAGCTTATCAACCTGCTGTGTGACCGTGCGGATGATAAATACGGTGGCCGACTGCCTGTCCATGTACGGCTGATTCTGGACGAGTTCGCCAACATTGGGCAGATTCCCAACTTCGACAAGCTGATCGCCACCATCCGCAGCCGGGAAATCTCGGCATCCATCATTTTGCAGAGCCAGTCGCAGCTAAAAGCCATCTACAAGGATGCGGCCGAAATCATTTCGGACAACTGCGATTCTGTTCTCTTTTTGAGTGGGCGGGGTAAGAATGCCAAAGAGATCTCCGATGCGCTGGGGAAAGAGACCATCGACAGTTTCAACACCAGCGAGAACCGGGGTTCTCAAACCTCCCACGGACTGAACTATCAAAAATTAGGAAAGGCGTTGATGTCAGAGGACGAAATCGCAATCATGGACGGCGGCAGGTGCATTTTGCAGCTGCGGGGCGTGAGGCCGTTCTCCTCGGAGAAGTTCGACATTACAAAGCACCCGCACTACAAGTACCTTGCGGACGCGGACAAGAAAAACACCTTTGAGGTGGACAGGTTCTTATCCACCCTGCGCCGGAAGCGGCAGCAGGTAGTCGCACAGGACGAAAGTTTTGACCTGTACGAAATCGACCTGTCGGATGAAAATGCAGACGAATAATTTTTATTTTGAGTGCCGCAGAACAAGCGGCAGAAAGTGAGGACCTTATGGAATTTTTCAACAGCGCAGTCGATACTTTGCAGACGATCGTGGTCGGTCTGGGCGGTGCCCTGTGTGTCTGGGGCGGCATCAACCTGTTGGAGGGCTACGGACAGGATAACCCCGGCAGCAAGAGCCAGGGCGTGAAGCAGCTGGTCGCGGGCGGCGGCGTTGCCCTGATCGGCGTGACCCTTGTCCCGCTGCTGTCCGGGCTGCTGGGCTAAGTCCTGCATCGCTGCCCACAATTTTCCGAACAACTAACACTTAAAATCCTACTCCGCGCTCTCCCTCTCACATGGGAGGGCGCGGGAAAGGAGGTATCTTTGCTTGATTAGTGAGATCATCGAGAAATGGATAAAAGGCATTTTGATAGATGGCATTACGGGCAACCTCTCCGGCCTGTTCGATAACGTGAACGCCAAGGTGGGCGAAATCGCTTCGGATGTCGGCTCTACCCCGCAGGCGTGGAATAGCGGCATTTTCAATATGCTGCGCAGTCTTTCCGAAACGGTGGTGCTGCCCATTGCAGCGGCTATCCTTGCCCTTGTGATGTGCCATGAGCTTATCCAGATGATTACCGAAAAGAACAATATGCACGACTTTGACACCTCCATGTTCTTCCGCTGGATTTTCAAGTCTGCTTTTGCCATCCTCATTGTCAGCAACACATGGAATATCGTTATGGGTGTGTTCGATGCCACCCAGAGCGTTGTCAACCAAAGTTCCGGCGTTATCATCGGTGAAACATCCATCCACTTTGACCGCCTGATACCCGGACTGGAATTTCAGCTGGAAAGCATGACCATTGGCAGTCTGCTCAGCCTGTGGTTCCAGACCCTTGTGGTGGGCCTGACCATGAACATCCTTTCCATCTGCATCTTCCTTGTGACCTACGGCCGCATGATTGAGATTTACGTTGTGACCGCGCTGGGGCCTATCCCGCTTGCCACCATGGGCAGCAGCGAGTGGCGCAGCACCGGGCAGAACTACTTGAAGTCTTTGCTGGCACTGGGTTTCCAAGCGTTCCTGATTATGATTGTCGTGGGCATTTACGCGGTGCTGATACGCAACATTTCGGGCGCGGCGGACATTGCCGGGGCCATCTGGGGCTGCATGGGCTACACCGTGCTACTCTGTTTCTGTCTGTTCAAGACCGGCAGCATCAGCAAGTCCGTATTCGGTGCCCATTGAGAAAGGAGCGTTTGAATGGCGTATGTGACCGTTCCCAAAGATTTGACCCATGTAAAATCCAAAGTCTTATTCGGGCTGACCAAGCGGCAGCTGGTCTGCTTCGGCGGTGCGCTCCTCACGGGCGGACCGCTTTATTTTTTGGCCCGGAACTATCTTTCCAACAGTGCAGCGGCCCTGCTGATGATTTTTGCCATGCTGCCGGGGCTGCTGTTCGCTCTGTTCGAGCGGCACGGCCAGCCCCTTGAAGTAGTGATTCAGCAAATGATTCAGTGCTGCTTTATCCGTCCCAAGGAAAGGCCCTATCAGACCAACAATGCTTACGCCGCCCTTGTGCGGCAATACCAAATGGAACAGGAGGTAAAGGCCATTGTCCAGAAAAACGATACCCCGCGAAACCGAAAAGCCCAAAAAGCTCACCCGCGCCCAGAAAAAAGAAATTGATGCCGTTCTCCGCAAGTACAAGGGTGACGGCAAGCCCCGCACGGCACAGGCCACCATCCCGTATGAGGCCATCTACCCGGACGGTGTGTGCCGCATTGACCGACGCACGTTCTCCAAGTGCATTGCCTTTGAGGACATCAGCTATCAGCTGGCCCAGCCGGAAACGAGGACCGCCATCTTTGAACACCTGTGCGACCTGTACAACTATGTGGATGCCTCCATCCATGTGCAGCTTTCGTTTCTCAATCGCAAGGTTGACCCAGTGCAGTACGCAAAAAGTTTTGAGATCGCACTGCAGGGGGATGATTTTGACGACATCCGCGCCGAGTACACCGCCATCCTGCAAAAGCAGCTTGCCAGCGGAAACAACGGCATTGTCAAAACCAAATACCTGACCTTCACCATCGAGGCAGACAATCTAAAAACCGCACGGGCGCGGCTGACCCGCATTGGTCTTGACCTGCTGGGCTATTTCAAGACCATGGGCTGCGTGGCGCACGTCATGGACGGGCAGGAGCGTTTGGAGGTGCTGCACGGCATCTTCCACCCGGACGGGGAACCGTTCCGCTTTGACTGGGACTGGCTGGCGCCCTCCGGCCTGTCCACTAAGGATTTTGTGGCCCCGTCCTCCCTCTGCTTCGGCACGGCCAAGACTTTTGGACTGGGCGGCAAATATGGAGCTGTGAGCTTTTTACAAATCCTTGCGCCGGAACTTTCGGATGAAATGCTGGCCGATTTTCTCAAAACGGAAAGCGGCATTCTCGTCAATCTCCATGTGCAGGCCATCGACCAGACCGAGGCCATCAAAACCATCAAGCGGAAGATCACAGACCTTGACGCCATGAAGATTCAGGAGCAGAAAAAGGCTGTCCGTTCCGGGTACGACATGGATATCCTCCCCAGCGACCTTGCCACCTACGGCGAGGATGCCAAAAAGCTGCTGAACAAATTGCAGACCCGGAACGAACGGCTTTTCATGCTGACCTTTCTTGTGCTGAATGTGGCCGACACCAAGCAAAAGCTGGGCAACGATGTGTTCCAAGCCGCAGGTGTGGCACAGAAGTATAACTGCTCGCTTGTCCGGCTGGACTACCAGCAGGAACAGGGCCTTGTGTCCAGCCTGCCGCTGGGCATCAACCAGATAAAGATTCAGCGCAGCCTTACCACCTCCAACGTGGCGGTGTTCGTGCCCTTTGTAACGCAGGAGCTTTTCCAGAGCGGTGCGGCCATGTACTACGGCATCAACGCAAAATCCCACAACATGATCATGCTGGACCGCAAGCAGGCCCGGTGTCCCAACGGCCTAAAGCTGGGTACGCCCGGCAGCGGCAAATCCATGAGCTGCAAGTCTGAAATCGTCAGTGTGTTTTTAACGACCGCTGACGATATTTTTATTTCAGACCCAGAGGCCGAGTATTATCCGCTGGTCAAGCGGCTGCATGGGCAGGTCATTAAACTTTCGCCCACCAGCAAGGACTATGTGAATCCTCTGGACATCAACCTGAATTATTCCGAAGATGACAGCCCGCTGGCCTTGAAGTCGGATTTTGTGCTGTCGTTCTGTGAGCTGGTCATGGGCGGCAAAACAGGTCTGGAAGCGATTGAACGCACCGTAATAGACCGTGCTGTGAAAGCCATCTACCGCCCCTATCTGGCGAATCCCTGCCCGGAGAATATGCCGATTTTGTCTGACCTCCACCAAGCTCTGCTCGACCAGCACTTGCCGGAAGCGGACCGGGTGGCGCAGGCACTGGACCTGTATGTGTCCGGCTCGCTGAACGTTTTTAACCACAAAACGAATGTGGACATCCACAACCGGCTTGTGGCCTTTGACATCAAAGAGTTAGGCAAGCAGTTAAAAAAACTGGGGATGCTCATTATCCAAGACCAGATATGGGGCCGCGTTACCCAGAACCGTAGCCAAGGCCGCGCCACATGGTATTTTGCAGACGAGTTCCACCTTTTGCTGAAAGAGGAACAGACTGCCGCGTACAGTGCCGAGATTTGGAAGCGCTTCCGCAAATGGGGCGGCGTGCCCACAGGTGCCACCCAAAATGTGAAGGACCTTCTTTCTTCCCCGGAGATTGAGAACATTCTGGAAAACAGCGACTTCATCACGCTGCTGAATCAGGCATCCGGCGACCGCAAAATCCTTTCGGAACGGCTGAACCTCTCCGCAGATCAGCAGAAGTACATCGACAATTCGGAACCGGGCGAAGGACTGCTGATTTTTGAAAACGTGGTGCTTCCGTTTTCCAACCCCATCCCGAAAAACACACAGCTCTATAAGATCATGACCACCCGGCTCAGCGAGGTGGTGGAGCTATGAGCTTAACACATTTCAGCTTGTTTTCCGGCATCGGCGGCATCGACCTTGCCGCGGAAGCAGCGGGGTTTACCTCTGTCTGTCAATGCGAGTGGGCGGCATTTCCCGCCGCTGTGCTGGCAAGCCACTGGCCGGAAGTGCCCCGTTTTCAGGACATCACCACTGTAACAAAGGAGGCTTTCTTTGAAAAAACAGGACTTCGCACCGTCACCCTCATTTCAGGTGGCTTCCCGTGCCAGCCGTTCTCCACCGCAGGGCGGCAGCGCGGCTTCCACGATGAACGCTACCTGTGGCCCGAAATGCTGCGGGTCATCCGGGAATTGCAGCCCCGTTGGGTGCTTGGAGAAAATGTTGCTGGCTTCCTCCGTATGGGGCTCGACAAAACGCTCATTGACTTGGAGCAGGCAGGTTACGATGTTCGGGTTTTCGTATTACCTGCTGCTGCCGTTGGCGCGTGGCACGAACGGAAACGGGTATTCATCATCGGCTCCGCTGCTTCCCACACCCCTTGCCAGCGACACCGGGGATGTGGGCAAGGGGTTGGACATCCAAATCTCTGCGAACGGCAGCTATCGCAAGATGAACAAGGATGGCAAAGCATGGACGGCGCGGCTCTCTCATGTGGTCTACCGCATGACCCCCACCACGCTGGAAAAGCCCTACCTCAACCCGGACTGGGTAGAGTGGCTGATGGGTTTCCCGCGCAAATGGACGGACATTCCCTTTGGGCAGAAGAACCCGCCGACATCCCGCGCCTGACCGAAGATGTGCCAAACCGCAGCAAGCGGATGAAAACGCTGGGCAATGCAGTTTCGCCGCCGCAGGTGTTCCCGATTCTCAAATACATTGCGGACATTGAAACGGGCCGCTGTCCGATGGGAGGTGAAGAACCTTGAAAGAATTGCAGGCAAAAGCCAAAGTCACCCAGACCATGACCCGTGACGGTCTGGTGGCAGAAAATCAGGCGGACGGCACTGTGGAGAACGTTTCCAGCCGGGAGGCGGAACAGGACTACTCCACGGATGCCGAGGGCAAGGCCGAAAAAATTCTGGAACGCGCCGAGGACATCAAGGACGGTCATAAAAATAAAAAGAAAGCGAAAAAAGCCGCAGAAACCGCAGCCACCGCCGAAAGTGAAGATGGTCTGCACCGTTCGGCAGCCCGTCTGGAACTGACCGAGGAAGAACGGGCAGACCCGGCGTTGCAGCCGTATATCCAAAAGGCGGGAGCGAAAGCCGACAAACTGGATGCAGCCCGCGCCGCTCTTCCGAAAAAGCGTGTTCCGGTCAAGGGAAAAGTCTACGATGCTGTCAGCGGCAAGGCAAAATCCACCCTGCGTTTTGAGCAGCAGGACAAAGGCCCACCCAGCCTGAAACCAAACCCGGCCAGCCGCCCGCTATCGGAAGCGTTGCTGTTCGCTCACGGAAAAATCCATGAAGTCGAACACGAAAATGTGGGTGTGGAGGGTGGCCACAATGGTGAAGAACTGGTGGAGCATCAGACCGCCAAGGTCATCCGCAGCGGCATCCGGCACCACAAGATGAAGCCCTACAAGGCCGTGGAAAAGGCAGAGCGTCAGCTCATGTCTGCCAATGCAGAATACTTTTACCAGAAATCCTTGCGGGACAATCCGCAAATTGCACAGGCGGCCAACAATCCCATTTCCCGGATGTGGCAGAAACGGCGTATCAAACAGCAGTACGCCAAGGCTGCACGGCAGGCTGGACAAGCCGCCGCGCAAGGTGCAGCCACCACCGCAGAAAATGGTTTCCGTGTGACGAAGTTTGCAGCCGAGGGCGGCGAACGTGTAGCCGAATTTGCGGCCCGGAACTGGAAAACCATTCTGATCGTGGCCGTGTTCGGTCTGCTGGCTCTGCTCTTGATAACGGGGTTGCAGTCCTGCACCGTGATGGCGGGCACCGCTGGAACCGGCGTGACGGCATCCTCTTACTTTTCCAAGGACAAGGATATGCTGGGTGCAGAGAAAGCCTACGCCAAGCTGGAACAAAAACTGCAACGGTATCTCGACACCTACGAGGCCACCCACAACTACGATGAATACCATTTTTATCTGGACGAAATCGAGCATGACCCCTATGTGCTGATCTCGATTTTGTCCGCGCTCCATGATGGCGTTTTTACATTGGCCGAGGTGCAGGGCGAACTTGAAATGCTCTTTGAAAAGCAGTACATCCTGACCGAGACCGTGACCATGCAGATACGTTACCGTACAAAAATGATGGTCATTATTGGCCCGTATGGTGTGCCGCAGGTTATCACCTATCAAGAACCGTATGAATACTACATCTGCACGGTCAAGCTGAAGAACAAGGATTTATCCCACCTGCCCGTGGAAGTACTGACCGAAGAACAGCTTAGTGCCTATTCGCTCTATATGCGCACGCTGGGCAACCGGCCGGATTTGTTTGGTAAAGCGCAGTACCCCAATGCGTCCACCATCAAGCAGCCCACCTACTACGATATTCCACCGGAAGCACTAAAGGATGATAGGTTTGCCGCCATGATGGAGGAAGCCACGAAGTACATCGGCTACCCGTATGTGTGGGGCGGCAGTTCGCCCAGCACCAGCTTTGATTGCAGCGGCTACATTTCGTGGGTGCTGAATCACTCCGGCTGGAACGTGGGCCGCCAGACCGCACAGGGCCTTTACAACCTCTGTACTCCTGTTTCGGCGGCGCAGGTCAAACCGGGCGACCTTGTGTTTTTCAAGGGAACCTACGATACCCCCGGCGTGAGCCATTGCGGTATCTATGTAGGCAATTCCATCATGCTGCACTGCGGCGACCCTATCTCTTACACAAACCTCAACTCAAAATATTGGCAGGAACATTTTTACAGCTATGGGCGTTTACCGTGACGCCAGAAAGGATTTTGTATGGCAAAAAGACTTTCCCGCATTGAGCGCGATATTGAACGGCTCAAAGAAAAAATCAGCGAATACCAGCAGCAGTTGAAAGAACTGGAAGCTGCAAAGACCGAACAGGAAAATCTGCAAATCATTCAGCTGGTGCGCAGCATGAATATGACACCGGACGAGTTTGCGGCCTTCCTGCGCAGCGGTGCGCTGAACGCTGCGCCCACCGTTACCCCGTACCACAAACAGGAGGATGCCGCCGATGAAACCTGACAACTGGAACCGTTTCGCTGCCGGACTGCTGGCTATCCTGCTCTGCCTCTGCTCCTTTTCCATGCCCGCTTTCGCAAGCGGTACTGACCCTGCCCCGGAACCTCTGCCGGAGATTATCGAAGAAGAACCCACCACGGGCGGCATGGAGCCGGAGGGTGTGCCCATCACGCCCAAAGGCAACGCAACACTGGTGGATGATTTTTATGGTGACAAGCAGCTTATTACCGTGACCACCAAAGCCGGGAATTATTTTTACATCCTGATTGACCGTGCCAATGAGGACAAAGAAACCTCTGTCCACTTCCTGAACCAAGTGGATGATGCCGACTTGCTGGCTCTGCTGGATGAAGAACCGCAGGAAACCGAAGTCTGCACCTGCACCGTGAAGTGTGATGTCGGGGATGTCAATGAAAACTGCCCCTTGTGTGAAAAGAGCCTGCGTAACTGCACGGCTCCGGAAGCGGTGAAAACTGATACCGAAACGCCGCAGGAAAAGCCGAAGTCCAACATGGGCAGTCTGATGATCCTGCTGGTGCTGGTTCTGGCTGGCGGCGGTGCGGCACTCTATTATTTCAAGTTCCGCAAGCCCAAGGCCGATACCACCGGGCACGATGATCTGGACGAATACGATTTTGGCGAGGACGAAGATGCAGACGAGGAACCGGCTGAAATCGAGATTCATTCGGAGGACGGACAGGAGGATGAAACATGAGCGTTCAGCTGGTGATCGCCGAAAAGCCCAGTGTGGCCCGCAGCATCGCTGCCGTGATCGGGGCCGATGAAAAGCAAAACGGCTACTGGCAGGGCGGCGGGTATCTGGTCAGCTGGTGCATCGGGCATCTGGTATCCTTTGCGGAAGCGGGCCAGTACGATGAAAAATACTGCAAGTGGCGGTATGAGGATTTGCCCATCCTGCCCCAGCCGTGGCAGTTCATTGTCCCAGACGAAAAGAAACAGCAGTTTGAAATTGTCCGCGCTCTGCTCAACCGCCCGGATGTGGACAGTGTGACCGCTGCGACCGACGCAGGCCGGGAGGGAGAACTTATCTTCCGTTTTGTTTACCAAATGGCCGGCTGCACGAAACCTGTGAAGCGGCTCTGGATTTCCAGCATGGAGGATGCCGCCATCCGGGAGGGCTTTGCAAACCTGCGCCCAGATTCGGACTACGATGCTCTGTACCAGTCGGCCCTCTGCCGCGCAAAGGCGGATTGGCTGGTGGGCATCAATGCAACACGGCTGTTTTCGGTGCTGTACCACAAAACCCTGACGGTAGGCCGGGTGCAGACCCCGACACTGAAAATGCTGGTGGACCGGGATGCAAAAATCCTGCGCTTCCAGAAAGAAAAGTATTACACGGTCGGCATCCAGTCCGGCAGCCTGAAAGCGGGCAGCGGACGCATTGCTAGCATGGACGAGGCCGACACTTTGAGAAAAGCCTGTGTCGGGGCATCTGCTATCTGTTCTTCTGTCAAGCGGGAGAAAAAGACAGAACAGCCGCCCAAGCTCTATGACCTGACCACCTTGCAGCGGGAAGCAAACCGTCTGTTCGGTTTTACCGCAAAACAGACCCTTGATTACGCCCAGCAGCTTTACGAAAAGAAACTGCTGACCTATCCCCGCACGGACAGCCAATATCTGACCGAGGATATGGGCCAGACAGCACAATATCTTGTGTCTGACCTGCTGGGGCTGCTGCCCTTTGCCCAAGGGCTTGACTTGACCCCGGAAGTGGGCCGGATTCTGAACAGCAAAAAGGTATCGGACCACCACGCCATCATCCCCACGTCCGAATTTGTAAAGCAGGGTTTCACTGGTCTTGCCGAGAGTGAATGCAAGCTGATGAACCTTGTCTGCTCCAAACTGCTCTGCGCGATAGCCGAGCCCCATGAGTACGAAACTGTGACTGCTGTGTTCTCCTGCGCCGGGAACGAGTTCACCGCCAAGGGAAAAACGGTGCTTGTCCCCGGATGGAAAAAGATCGACCAGCGATTCCACTCCACCCTGAAAACAGACGGCGAAGAAGAAGCGGAAAGCCTGAACACCCTGCCGGAACTGACCGAGGGACAAAGTTATTCTGTTGTATCTGATATTTCGGAACATTTCACGTCCCCGCCGAAAGCCTATACCGAAGATACGCTCCTGTCAGCAATGGAGCGGGCCGGGACCGAGGATATGCCGGAGGACAAGGTGAATTGCTCCGCAGGAGCAAGAGAGGGTGGCCTGGGCCATGCGGAACGCAAAGGACTGGGTACTCCCGCCACCCGTGCCGCGATTCTGGAAAAGCTGGTGCAAATGGGCTTTGTGCAGCGCAAGGGCAAGCAACTTGTTCCCACCAAGGACGGCGTCAATCTGGCGGTCGTTCTGCCGGAAAGCCTGACCTCTCCCTCTCTGACCGCCGAATGGGAAAATCGCCTGACCGAGATTGCCAAAGGCAAGGCAGACCCGGACGAGTTCATGGCCGAAATTGAAACGCAGGTACGCCAACTGGTCAAGACCTATTCCTGCATCAGCGCGGACAAACAAAACCTGTTCCAGTCGGAACGGGTTATCATCGGCAAGTGTCCCCGGTGTGGTGAAAACGTCTACGAGGGCAAGAAAAACTTCTACTGCGGAAATCGTGGCTGTCAGTTCGTAATGTGGAAGAATGACCGCTTCTTTGAGCAGCGCAAAAAGGCGTTCACACCGAAGATCGCCGCCGCTCTGCTCAAAAACGGCAAGGCAAAGGTCAAGGGTCTCTATTCCGAAAAGACAGGCAAAACCTATGATGCAACGGTGCTTCTGGCAGATACGGGAGGCAAGTACGTCAATTACCGGGTAGAGCACAAAGAGTAAGGCAAAAATACGAGGGCCGGTTATGGTAAGGTGAAGCATTCATTTTGCCATAACCGGCTCTCTCTATCCGTAGGATAGCAAAAAAAGGAGTGTGACCAAATGAGCGAATTATTTTCCATCCAGCTGCAAAATCGGCAGCAGCAAGGCAGGGATGGCGTCTGGCTGGACCTGCCCACTACAACCGAACAGGTACAAGCGGCCCTGCGGCAAATCGGCATTTCGTCCGATAATCCGCAGGGCCTTTTCATTTCCGGCTACTTTGCCGAGGAAGAAAAACGCTTTGCAATTTCTTATAACATGGTGCTGGCATCCAATGTGGACGCGCTGAACTTTCTGGCATCACGACTGGAAACACTCTCTACCGGGGAACGCGCAGAGCTGAACGCCGCCCTGCAAGCCCCGCAGAGTGAGCTTTTCAGCATCGGGAGAATCACCGACTTTCCCGAAAACGTGGACTACTATGTGCATCTGCCGGATGTGCACGGGCCTGCCCAGCTGGGAGATTACTACCTGAATCGCTCCGGCATGGTGAATATGCCGGACGAATGGAAAGGCGGCATCGACACGGCGCAGTTTGGCCGGTATGTGGCCCAGCAGGAGCAGGGCGCATTCACCCAGTACGGCTACCTTGTCAAAAGCGGGGACGAATGGCAGAAAGTCTACGAGGGCCAGCCTGTGCCAGAGGAATACCGGGTGCTGTCTTTTCCTGCATCGGAAATCCTGCGGGATGCGGCCAACATCCCACCGCCGGTGCAGTACACAACAGAACAGCAGAAAGTTATTCCCATCATCCTGAACGGCAAGGACAGCACGGAACGGATGAAAGAAATCACGGACCGTCTGGAAACAGGCATTCAAGAATTATTCGACAGTGACCGCTACAAAGCCTACCTCACCACGATGGCAAAATTCCACAATTACAGTTTCAACAACACCTTGCTGATCGCCATGCAGGGCGGACAGCTGGTGGCGGGCTTCAACAAGTGGAAAGACACGTTCCACCGCACCGTAAAGAAAGGCGAAAAAGGCATCAAAATCCTTGCTCCTGCGCCGTACAAGGTCAAGCAGAAGATGGAAAAGCTGGACGAACAGGGCAAGCCGATTCTGGATAAGGATGGAAAGCCACTGACGGAAGAAAAGACGGTGCAGATTCCGGCCTTCAAGGTGGTGTCCGTGTTCGATGTCAGCCAGACCGAGGGCGAACCGCTGCCATCTATCGCAGTGAATGAACTGTCCGGCAGCGTGCAGGACTACCAAGATTTTTTCAAGGCGTTGGAACAGGCATCCCCGGTGCCCATCGGGTTTGAGGACATCGAGGGCGGGGCGCACGGTTACTTTCATCTGCTCGACAACCGCATTGCAATTCAGGAGGGCATGAGCCAGCTGCAAACCATCAAAACGGCCATCCACGAGATTGCCCATGCCAAGCTGCACGCCATCGACCCGAACGACCCAGAACAGACTAACCGCCCGGACAGCCGCACCCGCGAGGTACAGGCCGAAAGTGTGGCCTATGCTGTTTGCCAGTACTACGGGCTGGACACATCCGAGTATTCCTTTGGCTATGTGGCCGGGTGGAGTTCTGGCCGAGAATTGGCCGAACTGAAAGCCTCTCTGGAAATTATCCGCAGCGCGGCCCATGAGCTGATCTCCGCGCTGGACGAACATCTGGCAGAACTTCGCCAGCAGCGGGAAGCAGACCTTTCCGCTACACAGGAGGCCGCATTTGCACTGGATAATGGCAATACGCTGTTCATCCAGACCTGCGATTCCGGCTATGACTACACTCTGTATGGCCCGGACCACACGGCTCTGGACGGTGGGCAGCTGGACGCGCCCGGTCTGACCCTGCCGGATGCCGGAGCGGAAGCTCTTAATCTGCTGGGGCAGACAGCCAAGGTGTCGGAAGTTTTGTTGGGTGACAAGCTGGCGGTGTTCCAAGAGGCGGCAGAAAAAGCGAATGAAATTCCCGAACCTGTTAAAATTCCAGACCCAGCCGCAGAACCTACGGTCACGATTCTATGGAGCGAAAGTGACAAGCTGCAGGACGGTGAAATCATGCCGCTGTCTGTGGCAAACCGCGTTTTTGAAGAACTGGACACCGCCCAGCACACAGACCGGGAAAAGGATGGTTACGAGGGTGGCTGGTACGACAAGACCGCGTTCCGCATTGATTTTACCCTGAACGGTCAGCCCGACAACTACGAGGGGCGGCAGGATTTCGGGGACGGTGACGGCTCCCTGATTCAGCACATCCTGAGTTACCATGAATATTACGCCAAAGATGAAAACTGGAAAAATTTTGTGCTACACAACAAAGGCCCGGAAGCGTGGGAGCAGGACAAGGCAGAGCGTGAAATGGTGCTGACCGAGTTTATCCCGTACCTCAAACAGCATTGCAATCTTTCGGCCATGGAGCTGGTAGCCACCACCGCTTTGCGGGAGGGACAGAACATTTCGCCGGAACAGGCTGCCCATTACAACGCTGTTGTGGCCTATGTGCAGGACTGCCGCCCGCTGCTTAACCAAGGCCAGTATAACTTGCCGGAACCTCCCAAGCTGGCTGACTTTGACCAGAGCTTGCAGGACTACAAAGCACAGGTGCAGGCCGAGATCGCGCAGGAAGCGGCTGCTGCCGGAATGACCGTAGAGGAATACGCAGCGGCAGGCTTTGAAGCACCGCAGCAGGACAGCTTTTCCATCTACCAGCTGCGCAATGAAGATTCCACCCGCGATTACCGTTTTGAGCCCTACGACCGCCTGCAGGCTGCCGGTTTGACCGTGGACAAGGCCAACTATACGGAAGTATACGCCGCGCCGCTGACTGCTGGCACCACGTTGGAGGACATCTACCGCACATTCAATGTGGACCATCCGGCAGATTTCAAGGGACACTCGCTGTCCGTTTCGGATGTGGTAGTGCTGCACCAGAACGGACAAAATACCGCTCACTACTGCGATAGTGTGGGCTTCCAGCAGGTGCCGGAGTTCTTGCGGGAAAATCCTCTGCGCACCGCAGAACTTTCCACCGAACAAAACGGAAATATGATTGACGGTGTGCTGAACAATGCGCCCTCTTTAGGTGAGTTGGAAGCCAAAGCAAAGGCCGGGGAAAAGGCACCAAAAGCAAAAAAGTCCCGCGCAACAAAACCGAAAAAGCCGTCCATTCGGGCACAGCTGGATGCCGCAAAAAAGGAACAGAGCAAGCAAACGCTGCCACGGGAAAAGGCAAAGGAATTGGAGACTAACTATTAAAAGTCAAGCCCCAAAATGAAAAAATCCCCTAAAATCCGTCAACCATTCGCTGCCCATGACAAACAGCATTCAAATGCTGGTCTTGGGACAGCGAGGGCGACGGAGAGAATAGCAAAGCAAGCCCAGCTAACCCTCGCAAAAACAGGATAGCATTTGAATGCTTCGGTTTGTCAAGGGTTCGCTGCGCCAGCTAAGTTGTTCTTGGATTTCGCTCAGGCTCTGGAGAAAATCAAGCAGCCGTAAGATACGCTTTTCCAGACTTTTGCAAGGCATAGATCAGCCGCACGAGTTTCTTCATGGCATGGGACAGGGCAACATTGTAGTGTTTTCCTTCAGAACGTTTCTTGGCAAGGTATTCAGCAAAGACGGGATTCCAGTGGCAGACGTACTTGGTTGCGTTGTAGAGAGCGTATCGCAGATAGCGAGAACCGCGTTTTTCCATGTGAGCATAGCAGTTTGTGAGTTTGCCTGACTGGTATGTAGACGGAGAGCAGCCAGCGTAAGCAAGGACTTTGTCAGGAGAATCAAAGTTGGAGAAATCGCCGATTTCAGCAAGAATCATGGCAGCGGAATGAACACCCATTCCGGGAATAGAAAGAATCGGTGGATGCAATTCATCCATGATTTGCTGAATCGAATCTTCAATTTCATCAATCTCGGAGGTGAGTTCCTTAATGAGTTTAATGGTGTGCTTCAATTCTAGAGATTTGGCAGACATGACAGAACCAATGGAAGTTCTGGCGGCCTCTCGAATCTGGATGGCCTTTTCTTTTTCGTAGCGTCCCTTGGACGCTGTTGCAAGAAGATTTGTCAGCTTGGTGAGATGAATTTCTGAAATCTGTTTTGCACCGGGATATTCAC
>ENA-UALA01000305-UALA01000305.1-human-gut-metagenome-genome-assembly--contig:-NODE-305-length-29436-cov-5.934379_pt1 | contig 29436 bp, 23 predicted proteins | sample MGYA00243696_ERZ654460 | MGnify/ENA primary metagenome ERZ654460 (study PRJEB26926, sample SAMN06164725) | human gut metagenome | biome: ENVO:00009003; feature: ENVO:2100002; material: ENVO:00002003... | reverse complement strand
TCTACACGCGTAAGATCGTCGGCAGCGTCAGATGTGTATAAGAGACAGGTCTTCGCGCACTCGGCCTGACGCTGGCTCCGTCAGCTAATGTATTCAAGTTGCCGGATATGACCGCCCGAGACGGTGTTTATCAAGGTTCATAGCAGGGAGAAAAATTATCCCTTCACCTATCGCGGCGAAAACGGGGTTTTGCACACCCTGTTTCCACAAAAAAATTAAACATTTTTTCTTTTGCGGCCTGAATAGACTTCCAAACCGCGTTTCGATATGCGCATTCTTCTTTCGCAATAAGGCGGACCGACTTGCCCTCGACACAATACTTCCACAACCGCCTGCGCTGAGTCTCTGTAAGATGACTACTAAGACCTTGTCCGAGAAGTCGCACCAATGCAGCGCCTTCGTCAGCAGAAATCAGCTCCATGTACTCATCTTCAATAGATGCTACGGCGGTAGCTTCTTCAGAAAGGACTTCCATAGAAATTGCATTATCTGCCTGCTGGTGGTCTGCGTTTTCCTCTTTCCTCAAATCGCTGTCCGACCAGTCTTTCCAACGCCGGAACTCAGCTGCACAGGCAAAATCATCGCAGGTCAGTCGAATCAAATTACCATCAGCATCCGTATAGACGATGGCGTTGGGATCTTTCTTATTGAGCGCATAGATGCTCTTTCGATTAAACATATTGGTCCTCCGTTTTTTCGAGATTTGGTGGTGAAGCAAATCTCGAAAACGGAGGGCCACGGCAGCGTGGCAAAAGCGCCCCAAAATGCAAAAAAGCTCCCGGAGCGCAATGGCTCCGGGAGCAGGACGCAATATTAGAATAATAGACGGTTCGCGGCGCAGGAGGGCCGTAAAGCTCCGTACACAAGGGGCGCAAACCGGCCTTGTGGTGACCAATGGCGTAATACCGTCTTCTGCACAGCAAAAAAATCACCCGCCCGCATCATCTATCGGACACATCCGATAACCAATGATAACGGGCGGGCAACCTCAGCTGTGACCTGCTGGACAACCTCCTGTATGACTTTTCTATAACCTCAGCTGCGACCTGCTGAGTAGCCTCCTGTACGACCTCCTCCGCAACCTCTGGAGCAACCTACTGCGTAACCTCCGCTACAACCTCAGCTGCAACCTCAAGTTGCTCTCATTTTATGTTCAAATACTTCTTGATGACCTCGGCATGCTCTAACGCCAGATAGGGCTTTGCCGCCGTGTAGTATGTCTGCGCCATAGAGAGATTTCCCTGAAATCCCATGGCGAGGATCGCATACATGTTCAGTTCGCTGTCCTTCGGGTCGAAGCGCAGAGCATCAATGGCCGTCTTTTGTGCCAGGATATAGTCCTTGCACTCCATTTTCAACCGGACATATCCCTTGGTGATCTGCAGATACAGCGACTGATAGTACATGGACAGCTGCATCAGCCACAGCTCATGTTCGCATCTTGGGAGTAACTGTCCCTTATACATATCGACTGCGCTGTGGTAGAGGGAATGCCGCATATCCGGGTTTTCTTCTGTTTTCAGTTGAATGCAGGCATTCTCAAAGCGGTCAAAATCCGTATGGATATTAAAGTCGGGATTGATCTGGAATGTACCATTCTTTCCGATGACCAGCTTGTCGAGTCCGATGACGGAAAGAGTACGCCGCAGACGGTAAACGATATTGTTGACGACCTTATATGGCGAATCGAGTTCATCGTATGGGCAGATGATCTCTGCCAGTGTGTCAACAGAGAAATTCTTTTTGTGGTTCAGAATGAGATATGCCAGGAGCAGATAGCATTGGTCCGCTTTAATATCTTCTCCGGTCAATGTCCCTTTGGAGCTGATAATCTCCATGCCGCCAAAGAAATTGATATGGATGTCCTCCGGATTGTACTTGGAGGCTTTTGTTGCAGCCAATAAGGACTGCTGCTGTTTGATTTCGTTGAGTTCCAGTACCACTGCATAGGAGGCGATGAACAGGAAAACCGGGTCATCCGTGTAACGGGTCGGATCGTCCACGGCAATGAATCCCTGGTTGATCCGCTTGGAGAATGGTGCCGCCAGCAATGTAGTCACCCCATACTCCCGAAAGAAAGCTGCTTCATCTGGATAGACTTTCTCCAATCTTTGCAAGTCAGAAATCACGACCGGTTTATTGGCTCGAAGTGCTTTCCTCCATCTCGGGAACTTCTCCATGGGCAGGCATTGGAGCATATCCCTCTGCGCTTGGACACCATCTTTGCACCACTCATAGGTAATGACACCAATCCCAAGCTCCCAGTCAGCTTCCACCACAGAGGCCCTCGATGCGCCATAAAACTCAGCCGCACCTTTCAGAAGGCCTTTGATGATGGCTTCCGAATCCTCGGTGTTTCGCAGACTGGCCTCCAACACGCTCATTCCACGATGAAACGCGCTGCATTCAACAAGTGGGGTAGTTTCCTGCATGATTTCGTTGCTCATGAATACGCCTCCTTTGATTTGTAAAAAAGCGCAGAGACTGTCCAATGTAACTCGGGCAGCCTCTGCTGTGAACCGCACAGCAGGGCTGAGCGATTATGTACTATACAATTGTCTTGATGAATGCGGCAAGAGCCTCACGCTGATCCTCCTTGAGAGCCGCAACACTATTGTCTAATTCATTCTTGGCGTTAGGTGAATTTGCCGGATCGTTCTCCGTAAAGAACTGCGCCAGCGTGATTTCACAAGCATCACAAATCGCATTTACCGTCGGCAGGGACGGCTGATTATTTCTCTTGAAGATATTGCTGATTGTTGTCTGCGACAGGCCGGATTCCTGCGCTAATCGATAAATAGTCCATCCGCGTTCGTTCATCAACTGCCGGATTCGGTTTTGTGCATTGAACATATATACCACCTACTATGTCATTAGTTTACACCTCATTTGATTATCCTTGTAGAACTCATCGGTATGGTTTATGGTAATCAAATGATGTGCATTTTGTGGTGATATACTATGCAATTCCGGCGTATTACTCAGAGTTAGAACTGCAAATTGTTTTCCTCTCAGGCTTCAATGCAAATCACCTCTATAAAGCAAAATCCCGCAAGGCATGGACTATGCACCGATGCCTTGCGGTTTCTCTGTACTTGCAAATACTATGTCATTTCAGAAAAAAGTCATTCACGGGTCAGCCGACGGATATTGCCGATGATGAGCATTAGGTCATCATCATTCAGCTTTCTCAGTTCTTCAATGGCCGTTTGCAGGAGCGCAGGGTTTTCCTCGGACTCATCGAAGAATTGGCTTGGTGTAATATCAAAATAGTTACAGATTTGAAGGAACTCTGCCATAGGTGGCAACGATTTGCCGGAGGATATGTTATAAACATAGCTTCTGCTATGCCCGAGATCATAACTCATTTGATATTCAGAGACACCCTTTTTTAATCTCAGCTGGGTAATTCGGTCACGCACGAATTGTGTGTCCATATGATACTCACCACCTATCTTATGAATATTTTAGGTGATGGCCGAAGAAAAATAACCCACGATTTTACGCCGTTTGCCTTGAAAGCATACAGGAGTTTATGCTATAATACAGAAAATTATGTTTTTTGCTCTGCGATTCAAGCCATTTATCGAATTGTGCTTGTTTATAGCGTATCAGAAATGTTTTAGCCCGCATTGCATTGCAACAAAAAAACGAGTGCCATAGGCACTCGTTCAGGCGTCGCTTCTTTTCGTGAAGTATCTAACTTGAGGACACAAAATCCGGCAAGATTCGATTAATATTATTCTACAAAATGTTGTCGGATTTGTCAATATGCCGCGCTCTGATTGCCAGAAAAACTCCCATTATTTTGGCAGAAGGAGGTCAGACGCTCCTGAATCCGTGTATTCGTTGCGATGTCTACTCTCAAAGCCGTCATAGTAGCCGTCAGCAAGGATCAATGAGAGGAGTGTTTTTCTGTGTCCAAAAGAGGCGAGAATATTTACAAGCGAAAAGATGGTCGTTGGGAAGGCCGGTACATCAAGGAGCGTTCTGCTGACGGGAAGGCGAGATACGCATATGTTTATGGGAAAAGCTATGCCGATGCGAAGCAAAAGCTGCTGGACAGGCGGATTACCCAAGCGCAAAACATCGACTGCTCTCCCAGCCATACAAAGTACGGGGATATTCTTCGCAACTGGATTGCCATGTCCCGCATTCATATAAAAGAGTCGACTTATTCCCGATACGTCCATCTTGCAAATGCCCACATTCTACCTTACTTAGGAGAACTGCCGACGGGCAAGCTGACTACCCAGACGGTCGAAAAACACATCTCTTTTCTTTTGAACAAGGGGCGTGTCGATAAAAAAGGTGGTTTGGCGCCCAAGACCGTTTCGGATATTTTAACTCTTATCAAGGGGTCGATTGATTATGCGAATTGTTCTGGGTACTCAGTTAATTGCTATCTCGACCGGTTGACTGTTAAAAAAACGCAGCTTGATATGCGCGTCCTGAGTGTCGACGAGCAACACAGACTCTGTGATATCCTTATGCGGGATATGAATCTGACCAAATTCGGTGTACTGCTCTGTATGTATACTGGGATCCGTATCGGAGAGGTTTGCGCCTTAAAATGGGAGAGCATAGATTTCTCGGAAGGCATTTTGTCCATTCGGGAAACTCTGCAGCGCATTCAAGCTACAGATGTAGGGGCCTGTAAGAAAACGAAAATTGTTATAACTGAACCCAAAAGCAAAAAAGCCATTCGGGATATTCCGCTGCCTGGTTTTGTCCTTGAATACGCTGCGTCGCTGAAACATAATCCTAAAGCATATATACTGACTGGATGCAGCGACAGATATATCGAGCCGCGTTCATTGCAGTACACTTTCAAGAAGTACACTCAAGAATGTGGCCTGACCGATGTAAATTATCATGCGTTACGGCACACCTTTGCAACTCGCTGCATTGAACTGGGATTTGATGTTAAGACCCTCAGTGAGCTTTTGGGCCACTCCAGCGTAAACATCACCCTGAACAGATACGTTCATTCTTCAATGGACACCAAGAAAACCAATATGCAGCGGCTCACATTATAGCCGTCAAGAAAACCGTCAAAAAGCCGCCGGATGCTTGCACAGCAGGCATCCGGCGGCTTTTGTCATGAAGTTAGATACTTCACGAAAGATAGTATTGTTTAATTGGAAAAAATATTAGTAGGCATGTGCTTGATAAATCGAGGCAAAAAGTGTTGGGAGCTCTCACAATCGCAAAAAGATAAATATATTGAGATACTCACTTCGAAGCTCGCTGCACTACGAGCGCATACAGACATATCCCAAGAAGACCTTGCAAATATTATCGGCATATCAAGGCAGACATATTATGCAATAGAAAACGGGAAAAGAGCAATGTCTTGGAATACTTATCTGTCACTAATCTTTTTCTTTGACTCAGTGGTAGAAACCTCACAAATGATAAGAGAACTTGGTGTATATCCGACTCAGTTGGTAGAGCAATTTAACAATATTGCCGCTACATAAATAAAGGAGAAAATAGTATGGCTATCGCAGAGGTAATCAAATTTGAAGGCCCGCAAGATGCGCTGGTTTGGAAATTTCCCATAGAAGATTTTAACGCAACATCTCAATTAATTGTAGACGAAACTCATGAGGCATTGCTCGTTGTAAACGGTAATGCTGCAGATTTGTTTACTGCAGGTCGTAGGACTCTGTCTGTTCCCAACATTCCCATCGCCAGAACACTTATTGAAATTCCTACCGGAGGGAATTCCCCATTCCCTTGTAAGGTCTTTTTCATCAACAAAGTTCACGCAATGGATCTCCTTTGGGGCACACAGGGTCCTATTGCTTTAGAAGATCCTTTATATGACATTTTCATGCATGTCATGGCCAACGGAAGTATGTCTGTTTCTGTAGAAAATTCCCGCAAGTTTATGCTGAAAATCGTTGGTTTCAGGGATCGTTTTACTCCCGATGATTTAATTGCAAAATTCAGAGGGATTATTTCCAGCCACGTCAAGGATTGCATCTCGAAAATCATGATTAACGGCATGCTGAGCTATTTCATGATGAATGCACACCTATTCGAACTGAGTGGCGTTATTAAAGAACGTTTAGATAAAGTATTCGAGGAATATGGTGTCCGAATCGAGTTCTTCAACATTGAAACGATTGAGGTTCCAGAGGCCGATTACAAAAAGGTCAGCGAAGCAAAAGAACGAAGAACGAGCAGATTGATCGAAGGCTATACATGGCAAGAAGAGCGGCAGATGGTGATTGCCGAAAAGTTTGCCAGCAATCAAGGTACTATGGGAAATATTGGCGGAGCTGTTGGCGGCTTTATGATGGGTGGTGCCATGGGAGGCTCCATCGTTGACATTGCGAGAAGCGCACTTGATCCCGAAAAAATTCCCACAGAGAAACCGCCCAAGAATGCGGCTGGGACGAGTTCCCATGTTGGGCAAGCTCCATCCTCCATTGATGTAAATGATTTCTTTAAACCCAAGTCCGAAACCTTGCATGAAAGCGAAAATAGCAAGTGCCCCAAGTGCGGCGCAGATCTTCCGGAAAATGCAAAATTCTGCCTGAACTGCGGAGAGCGCATACCTGTAGAGGCCGGGATGGTTATCTGCCCCAATTGCGGTAAGAGTGTCCCTAAAGCAAAATTCTGCCCTGAGTGTGGGCACAAGTTCGGCAATTCCTGCCCCAACTGCGGCGCATCTCTTGCCGATGGAGCAAAATTCTGCATGGAATGCGGCACTAAATTATAAGGAGAAAAAACATGAAAAAAGGAAAAACAACAGTAAGCATTGGACTCTTATATGTAATTCTTCTCGGTGTGTTCAATCTGCTCGTGTTCACTATCTTTAAAACTCACACCAAGGTGTTCTGGCTCAGTTATGCATTTATGACCGTAGCTTTTATCGTCCAAATTCTAAGCATGTTCCTGTCTTTTAAGACCGCTGATGTTGAGACCGCTTTCTTCGGAATCCCTCTTGCATCTTTCTCAATCTACTATCTTTGTGCATCTCTGATAGTTGGTGCAGTTTTTATGGTTTTCCAGAATGCCGGGTTTACGCTGGCTTTGGTGATTCAGACTTTGATTTTGACTGCATTCCTCATCATTGCAATCATTTCGTTGCTTGCCAGAGATACCGTTCAGGCAATCGGCGAGAATGTGAAGCAGAATGTAACCAACCTCAAATCTATTTTGGTAGATGTCGAGATGTTGTCATCTTCCTGCACTGATCCCGAACTCAGGCAGGCACTGAACAAGCTTGCCGATACCGTCAAGTATTCAGATCCGATGTCCACCGCTGCTGTCGAACTTGTTGAGCAGCGCATTATGCGCAAGATTTCCGAGCTGAGAGTTTCTATCGATAACAATCAGATTCCTGATGCACTTCAGGTGTGCAAGGAACTTGAGTTGCTCTATGTGGAGCGTAATAAGAAACTGGCTCTTTCTAAGTAAGTAGTAAACAAAAGATTGGAGAGCGTCCGGTATGGGAGTGAGTTTTGTTGCGAGAAAATGCACGCAATGTGCAGGCAGATTGCAATATATCAAGGAAAAGAAACTGTGGAAATGCCTATATTGCGGTGCTGAAATTGAACGGCAGGAACAATACGACGGCCTCTTTACAATCAAAAATGTTGTGAGGCAGTGTTTGCTTGATACTGCATTTCGTCGACTGGACAGCGCAGCAAAAAACCTCGTCGAATGTGAAAAAATAGATTCGCGCTATGTTGGAACTTTAATTGCAAAAATCACACATGAGATGATTAGCGTCATTACTCCGGGGGCATGTTCGGAACGGGATGTTCGCAATCTTTTTGCTCAATTGAAAAAGAACTACGAGCTTTTGCGCGGAATCAGCCCGACAGTTACCGAGGAGGAAGAAGTTCTCTACGAGTTTTTGGAAGAGCCGGATATCTTTGCGACATTGGTCCTTGTATATGATTCGCTGAATGACTCCGCCCGCCGGGACTATGTTCTCCAGATGCTTGACGCCAAACAGGTCTACTCCAAAGACGCCAACGGCAATCTCCTTACATACGCTCTCAAAAACGGTAGACATGACCTGGCGGATGATGTTCTGAGCAATACAAACAACATCAATGTCAGCATGGCGTTATCCGAAGTACTTCAGAAGTATCCTGATGGCGATAAGAAGCGGGAACATATAGCTGATCTCATCAAAACGCATGCGCTTGCTCACGAAGATTGTGCTGTCATCGAAAAGTATTTGACTTCTCCCAGCGACTCAATCGACACCAAGGCTACTGTCATTAATGCAGCCGTAGCAAACGGTATGGATGTGAGCCTTGAATTTGTAGTCCGCAATATTTTGCCTGTAGCGGGAAATGAAAATACACTTTCTATTCTTGATGCCTATTGCAGCAAAAAACTTGTAGATGATGATGTCTTTCGTATCCTCAACTTTGCGTGCACTTGTAAGGATTCCAAGACCGCGGTTGGAGCACTGGACTGTCTGAAGCGTAGCAACCAGTATGTGCTCGTTCCCAGTAAGACAGTCATTGCTATGCTTTCCGAGCGTGACTTAACGGCTTCCGACAAGATTTCCATACTCGACAAATTGTTTGAGTTTAAGGTTGAGGCCAAGAGCGTTGAGGCCGTGATGACCAACTATCTCTGCTTTAACCAGGATCCAGTGGCCACCCGAAAAGAGGTTATCCTTTACCTTTTGGACAAATCCCCTCAACTCCCTACAAGTACAGTTCAGAACTATGTCCTTAAGTGCGCTGTCGACGGGAATGAAAAGCCTGCAATTGTGAAAGCCATATTTGACAAGGGACTGAACACAAGTTTCTTTAATGAGCTCTTGTCAAAATATATGAATTCATCAACAGACAGCAACGAAGTCAAAGCAGAGATCACGGATATTCTTTCTGGCGGCGGTTTGAAGATTGATCCAAGTTCATTTATTGAGTATATCTGCGGAACACAGGCCGATGTTCCGACGAAAATTCAGTTTATCAAGAAAATGAATGCCAACGGTTCACAGCTTCGAAGTGATGCAGCGAGTACATACCTCGAAAGAACCGCTCCTAATCAATTCAGTTCAGAACTTTTCTCGTTGATTTTTACTCCCGCCAGTTCCTTCAGCGCAAAGGCAGTAGAGCGCTATCTGCTTTATTGCCGAGATAGAGAAGCAATCAAAGCGCAGAACTTCCGCACGATTGCAGAACGTTGCTCTGGCGGCATCGGAACAATGACATGTCAGGTAAGTCATGCAGGAGATAGCATTTCCTGTAACATCTTACAGGCTTATGTTTTACTTTCGGATGACTCTCAAGGTGTTACCCAAGACATCGTTGGATGGCTGGTTGCACAGCAAAAAATGAAGATCAACGCTGAAATCACTGTTTCCGGGAAAAGTATGAAGTTCAAAAAATATGTAGTAGCAAACAAGGACAAGCTGAGTAACACGGCTAACCTTATTTGCGAACAGTACAAAGTATATTCAATGCTATTTTAGTCAGAATGGGGGCTGCTTCGTGGTTAATACGTTGGAACTTGCAAACGGCAATTTTGTTACCATGGCAGTCGCCGAAGTGACCGCCGTGCCTTACTTTGAACTCTACGACAAGGCGCTTGATCGTGCAAATTACATGAATCAAGTTTTGTTTACGCAAATCATTTCATCCATGCATCGTAAGTCCATCCCTAACCAAGCAGCCTTTGAGTTCCTTTTCCAAAGTGTCCCTGTCAGCAACCAAACCTACAAAGCACAGGTAAAACTGTATTTCATTGTGAGAAGGATCGGTGCAAACAGAATCGAAAACGAGAAAGCTGTCGCCGATACTATGTCCAGCATCCAAATTGATCTGGAAGAGAAAAATTATGTGGTAGAAGCCTTTGATAAAATCAGCGATTATGAAAGCTTTGTGCATTCGCTTGAAAAGGCAAATTGCTCACGGATTCTCTCGGTCTCAAAAAAAGAGAAAGCTGTTCCAAATGCTTTATCAGCGAACGGTCTCATGTACTATAACGAAGTGGTTGAGCCGTCCGAAAATATAAACACGGCTGCAATCACCAATGCATTGACCCAATATCCAAATAGCGTTATTTCTCTGCAGATCATTCCGACAAAATACAGTGTCCGAGAAATCTATGGTATTGAAGAGAATAAAAATTTTCTCAACCATTATGTCAGTCAAATCCGATTTGGACACGGCCTTCGAGTCGATGCCAATACGCAGATGCTTGTAGATGCATACGACTATTATTCAGAAGCCAATAATGAGCCTCTGTTTCTCTATAATTTTCTGATTTATTCAGAAGCAAACAGCGCTGCGGATTTGGCAAACCGGTTGATTGACTCTGTGGAGGTAGAAGGGAAAGCAACGGGCAGTGCGTTGACTGCAGTCGATGTATCTGATTTCGCTATGGCTCCTGCGCAGAATATTTTTGCCAGCCCATGGATATTTAACAACATATTGCTGTACAAGGCGAGAGATTTGCGCTTTTGGAGCGGAAAGGCAGCCCCTGTGCATCTACAGCGTCTAAAACATTTAATGACGATGCGAGAGTTCCGCGGAGTTTTCAAATTCCCGATTGATGACGAAAAATTGATCGGGTTAGACAGCAAAAAAGTCCTCGCCAATCGGGAACGTCTGCATCAAAGCATTATTGCGGAGGGCAACTTTAAGGTCGGCATTATCCAAAATGTAAGTATGTCCGGTAAAAGCGCAAATGCACATGCCGGTATTCCTTTGAATGATTTCACGAAGCACGGTCTGATCGTGGGTATGCCCGGTTCAGGCAAGACAAACTTCTCGTTAGGCTTGCTGCTGCAATTTTGGAAAGACTTCCATATTCCGTTCTTGGCAATTGAGCCGACAAAAAGCGAGTATCGGTCGCTGATTGATGCCATCCCGAATCTGCAAATTTTTACGCCAGGAAAAGCGGCAGTATCCCCGTACATTATCAATCCTTTTGTGCCGCCGAAAGGCGTGACTGTAGAGAGTTTTGTGCCAAGCCTGATGTCAGCGTTTAAGGCTGCATTTTCTATGCCGAATCCACTGCCAGATCTGTTCCTCTCGGCAATCAACGATTGCTATAACGAATATGGTTGGAGAAATGACAGCACCACCGATGACCCAGATGTTCAGTTTTTCGGGCTATATGAATTCATTAAAGTATTCAAACGCAAAATGCAGCGAATGGATTACAAAGGAGAGGTCAAATCCAATATGGAAAGTGCCGGTGTTGTCAGGCTTGTGAGTTTGATAGAGCAGAACAGCAATATCTACGACACCGTTCATACAATCCCCCTCGAAGATCTTTTAAGCAAGCCCACTGTAATTGAACTAAATGCCATCAATAATAAAGAGCAGAAATCCCTCATTATGGCTTTGCTTTTGATCATGATGTGCGTCTACACGAAAAACAATGTTGCCGGCGATGGAAAGCTGAAAAATGTAATGTTGATTGACGAGGCACATGTCCTGCTTTCCGGTAGTGCGGCCAAATCTGATGAGAGCGCAGATTCGCAGGGATCCACCATCGAATCTTTGGAAGACATGATTGCCGAGATACGCTCTTACGGTACAAGCATCATTATCGCAGACCAGTCCCCCACAAAGGTTGGTCGAAACATTGTAGCTAATACGAATGTAAAAGTTATATTCAAACTGGTCGAAAAAGAAAACAAAGATGCGATTAGCACCGCCACGAATATGAATGAGGCAGACTATGATCTACTCGGACGCCTTGGAGTCGGAGAGGCCCTTCTGCACTACGGGCGTGTATATAGTCCCCTGCACATCAAGACGTACAATGTGCATGACCGCGCAGAAATCCGAGATGTCATTCCAGATACAGAAATTGCTTCAATGACCACCTATTGGGATACTCATCAAAAGCTCCTTATCCCCCATCGTGAATGCGTTCATAACGGTATGTGCAAGGATAATTGTGACTTTAAGCTGCGTTCTGGTGCGGATTTCGTAGCGTCACGACTTGTAAATACACTTCTCTATGATGTAGCAGACAAGACCGCATTCGTTAAACTTCTGGTTCAACTTGATCGGCCAATATTGGGAGTGCTAAAAGACAATCCCACGATTACTCCCAGTGTAAGACTTAGTAACTGCATCAAAATCAAGTTTCTGCGCAAAGCATTGCTTGTGAAGAGTTTTGGGATAACCAAAGCCGAGTATGAAATGATACTGAAACATCCAAGTTTTTTGAAGGGAGGAAGCAAAGATGCCTGACGAATTTGGCGTTCCGGACGGAAACGATTTCAGCGACACGGGGCCTGATATCGTTGATTCTGATAGTTTTGACGTCACATCGGATAGTAGTGTCGACGACTTGTCTGATATTATGACGGATAGTGTAGATACCAGCGCCCCTGTGCTGGATGACGACTTCTATCATGCGACACCAAATTCTGATATTCCTATTCTCCAAGAGGATGGCTCTGTTGCTTCTCTGGAGGAGGTCATGGCGGCAAATGCCGAAACTGACAGCGGCCCTCTGGATGAGGTAGAACCCTATGTAGCGACGCCAAACTCCGACATTCCTATTCTTCAAGAGGATGGCTCCGTTGCTTCATTGGAGGAAATCATGGCGGCAAATGCTGAAACTGACAGCGGTCCTCTGGATGAGGTAGAACCCTATGTGGCAACGCCAAACTCCGACATTCCCATTCTTCAAGAGGATGGCTCTGTTGCTTCGTTGGAGGAGGTCATGGCAGCAAACGCCGAAACTGACAGCGGCTCTCTGGACGAGGTAGACCCCTATGTGGCAACGCCAAACTCCGACATTCCCATTCTTCAAGAGGATGGCTCCGTTGCTTCATTGGAGGAGGTCATGGCAGCAGACGCCGAAACTGACAGTGACTCTCTGGACGAGGTAGACCCCTATGTGGCAACGCCAAACTCTGACATTCCCATTCTTCAGGAGGATGGTTCCGTCGCTTCACTGGAGGAGATTATGACGAGGAATGCAGAGACGGATAGCAGTCTTGATTCTGCGTCATCTGATAGTGCCGATAATGGTGATTCGACTCTATTAAACGATGAGGCTGATGCCATTGGGGATGTCAACACAGAGACAGAAGGCCTCCCTGAAACTGTTGGTGAGCCTATCCACATGACCCAGAGCGATGTGGAATGGTACATAGAAAACGCTAACGATTCTGAAAGCCTTCGCCAGATGCGAGATGACATTGCATCTGGTCGAATTCAGGTTGACGCTGATACTGAAGTGCCATCCGACGATTCCGTTGATGAGGCATCTGGTCCAATTCTTACCCGAGATCATAACGAGCAATGGGAAATTGGAAATCACGCTATTGACGATACCATTGAGGCCATGCGCGATGATCTTAGGGATAAGGGGATGGAAGATGGGCCGGAAATGGAAGCCATCGTGATGACAGAACGTGCAAGGATGCAGGAAGAACTAACAAGAAATATCAATGGTGATTTCTCCGATCCATACCAAAAGCCCGATTTTACCGAGCTCATGCAAGGCAATGGGGTGGATACAGTAGATGCATCTGTTCAGGATAGTCCCACTGATGTGCAAGGCGCAGATATTGTTGAAGCCACTGATGTAGTTGCAGATATCCCGCAAGATATCGACTACGATGCTGTATATTCGGGCTTAGACAGTTATGATTTTGATGGCATTGACTACAGTTCAGATGTAGACAGATTAGATTCCTCTCTCGAGAACTTCCAGGATGGAACTTGGGAAAATCTCTCCGTCGATGAACAGAAGGCTGCGATGAGCGACTTGGCAGACTATGTTAAGGATGTCATCGGTTTTGACAATCCCCCGCAGATCGTGTACTACAACAATCCTGTTGATGGTGACTATGGTGGCTACTCTCCCGGCACGAACACATTGGAGATTAACGAGCATATGCTCTATGACAATAACGAAGCGGCTGATACAATTGCGCATGAACTTTGGCATGCTTACCAGCATGAGCGAGCTATGAATCCGCAAAGCGCCAAAGACTATCAGTATCAATACGGATTTGAAAATTACATCCGTCCCGATGATGATTTCACCGCATATCAAGACCAACTCGTTGAGGCTGAAGCCAGAGCCTTTGCTCAACAGTTTAAGGACAGATTAAGTACGAAAAGGAGGAGCATTTAATGGAAATCATTCGGAAATATCTGATTGAAGAAAGGAAAATGCCCGTAGTTGTTGCCGAGCGCACACTCGAAAAACTTGCTCGACATCCCGACATTTCGGATGAACTGAAAAGCTGGATTGCTAATCGGACGTATGAGACGAATACCCCTGTTTCCGTCGAAGGCTATACCGGAGCCGATATTGCAAGACTCGCACCATTCATGGATGGGGTTGGAGTATTCACATTTTTGGTTTCGCTGAGGGAGCAGCCCGAAAAGGCAAAAGAACAGATTACCATGGGGTTTCCCCGAAAGTAAAATACAGAGTAAAGGAGGTTTTCCGCCGTGACTGATGAAGAAATCCAGCGTGAGCGAGAAGAAGCGGAACGGTTAATCCGCGAAATCAATGCCACAATTGACCGCATCAATCGAGTCAACCAGGAAAATGCCCAGTTGGAATATGAGCTTGAACAGTCCATCAACAATGTCAAGATTCTAATCGGAAATTGCGGTGAAATGGACAAAGCCGTGTATGAGCAAATGGGCTTTCTGTCTGGCAAAGTTGGTGAAGCAGATATCAGCACAAAGCATGTTTTTGATGCAATTAACGAACTCACCACTCAATACTTCACTTTCAAGAAGATTTCCACAGCGTCGAAAAATGTTACTCAATTTACCGATGAGTACCACACTCGATTTTCCTATTACAATGAGCTGCGTCGTATATCCTTAGGTTATGTGGTTGGACTTGATTCTCACATTATTTCAAGTGATAATGCCCGTAAAAAAGTTGAAAAAGCATATTTGCAGAATACAGAATACTGGCTTGCCTATTGTATCTCTGCAGTAATGCTTTGGGCCAGCAATGAGCCTGAAGCTGCACAGAGAGCAATGAGCAAGAGCCTTTCTGTCAATTACTTCAATTCGTGCCTGTTCTACTTGCTGATTAATCTCAGATTCAATCGAATCGAGGCAGCAAAAAAATGGTATGTGAATTATCTTGACCGGGCAGATATGAATGACCTCGGTGACGAATGGCAGTACCTCCTGCAGGCCTATTTGTTTGGCGCTTTTGGCTCAGATGAGGAGTTCCAAAACATTGTGGCACAGTGCTTCCAAAATATGCTTGGACAGGTTGAGGTAACGACTGTTGACTTCGCAAAGAAGTTCACTAAGAAAGCCATTGAGTTTGCGGAACTCTATGTTCACAAGTCTGAACTGGAGTACACCACTCTGCGCCGTACTTGCAGTGAATATAGCGAGATGCACAGTCTGCTATCCACGGCGGAGAAGAATGCCGAGATTGCAAAATACTATGATTCGCTCTCGAACGCAGCGGGTACTGAGGGTGAAGATTTATCCCAGCGCATCGAAAATGTCTTGTACTCTTTGGTTAACGACTATGATGATGACGAACTAAAGGTCGTTCAGAAAATCAAGTATAACGAGGCTGTTATTAATGCGCGAGGCGATATTGCTATCGCACAGGCCAACTACGATGCGATGTTTGCCGAACAGCAGAAAAAGAAAAACCTCGGCGATTTGCTCCTATCCTGGGCCTTTGCAGATGATAGCAGTCAGGCCGATGTATCCGTCAAGCGTTTCTCCATTTCCTTCATGAAGGAAGCAATTGCAAAGGGCTTTGAGAAGTTCGTGGAAAGCTACCGAGCAAAGGAAAAGGAAAAATACACTTTCACTATCGATGATTGCACCCTCACTTGCGGCGAAGATGATCTTGCTGAGGCAGAAAAGAAATTGGACGCGCACTATGACAAGAACAAGCTGCGCGACACATTCAAAGATAAATTTGTCCTGATTTACTCTGTAATGTGTGCCGCATCCGTTGTGTTGCTGCTGGTTCTTCTGGCCTATTTCTCCCCCGTAATCCTTACTATTGCGATTCTCGTTGGACTTGCGGGTAGTTTCCTGCTCTGGCGCCGAATCGTGGATATGGGCAAGATTCTAAAAGAGAAGAAGCGCAAAGGCAAACTACTCTTGAAGCAAGCCTTGGATGAACTGACTCAGTGGCGTAAGGCTTATAAAGAGGCTGATGCCCAGAGTGCCGATATGCTTAATGCAATTGCAAGCTTTTAATACAGGAGGTAGCAAGATATGTCTTACGCACAGCAGGCGATTAACAGCCTGGATCAGACTATCAACTCGTTTAAATCCCGAGTTGATGTAAAGGTCAGTGATGTCAGCACTTCGACCGCTAATATTCAGGCAACAACCAATAGAATCTACGAGAATATTGAGCGGTTCAAAAACGACCTTATGCACGGCGAGGAAAGCCAAATCGCTCATGAGAACATCTTGAGAATTGACCAGATTATCAAGGAGCAGTTCAGCAACCATATTGCAATCCGCAGAACTGTTATGGGCGTTGTCCGTGATTTTGATATTAACCTTGTTCGGAACAGCACCATTCAGGAACTGTCAGAAGAGTTGTGGATCACCAGTTCCAGATACTGGCTCTCCTATGCCCTTATCGCAATTACTGCATGGGTGAATAACTACCCGGAGGTAGCAAGAAACGCCCTTGCCGAGAGCGGCAGAAAAGATGCAATCAAGACTACGCTGTTTTTCTGCCTAATGAATCTCCGTTTCGGCCGTATGGATGCCGCCAAGAAGTGGTTCTATGAGTATTTCAAGACACTCGATCCCACCATGCTCCAACAGGAGACAGCTATTTTGCTGCAGTCTTTCCTTAATGGCATCTTTGGTAAAGATAAGGAATTGGAGCAGGAAGTCATCAGTCTGATTGACGAGTGGATCTCTATCATTAATGATAACGAGCAGATTTCTACCGAACTCCTCAATGCTTATGAGACCTACATCAACAATCTGAGTGCTCCGGTTCAGTTCAGTTATGAATCCATCCTGCAATTCTGCGTGAACTCCAGCGAATTAGAGACCTCCTATAAAGATGTTTCCAAGTTTGAACTCCTCTTACAGTTCGTGAAAGGCTTAGATGTAGATGCAGCCCCTCAGGATGATACAAATTATAAGAGCCGCATTGATGCTATCTTGATGAACCTCATCTCCAACTACGACGCAGAAGAGCTTGAGTTAAAGAAGCAGCAGGAATATTACCGTTGTATTGTCGAGAATAATGGCGACATTCCCCAAGCCGAAGCTCAATTCCAAGCCATGGAGGAACTCGAAAACACTCAGTTTAACATTGGCAAGCAGATGCTGAAGTGGGCAATTTACGATGACAATGATCAAACCAATATACAAGTCCGCAAATTCGGTTTTCAGAATACCAAGGCGTGGTTCAAGAGTGCTGTTGACAGGTTTGATGCAAAGTTGCAGGAGGCCTTTCCGTCCGAGTACAAACTACATATCGACACCTGGGATGGCATCAGTAACGGCAATGATCAGTCAGAGCAAGTCGAAAGTATCAAAAATCACTTTGAGAACAACAAGTTTCAAAATATGTTTGTCAATACGCCGAACATTGCAGCGGCTATTCTGTTTATCGCATCTGCCGGCCTTGCCTTTGTAACGCTGTACTCTCTGATTGTTACAGCTCTGGCAGCTGGTTTCCTCGGTTTCCGGGTATTCAAAGCGATTCAGGGCTACCCTGTTCGCGTTCAGGCTGCACTTGACAATTTGAACGCCGTAATGAACGAAATCGCAGAGTTCAGGCGTTATTATGAAGAACAGCGCGCCAAAAAGGGCGAGCTCCTCAGCACTGTTGAATTTCTTTAATTTTATATTAGATAGATAAGGAGATAATGTTATGAGCAACGAAAAGAATACTCAGGATCTTGAGTTCGAGCAGATGATGGAGCAGCGTATCCGTGACAACTTCACTGCACCTGCAACAGACGGCGTTCAGATTTCTGATGAGCGGCTTAAAGAAATGAGCAAAAAGCTTCCTGAGTGGAGTCTTGAGCCGCCTTATAGCTTTCTGAAATGATAGGCCTCCAAGAACGGGCGATTGCTGATGCGCCCTCTACATATCAGGAATGGCTTGATTGTTTCGAGCGTATGAAGGAAGTGCCTCTATCCAACAACAGAGATTTTGAAGTGCTTTCGCTTGGAACTTTTGCTGGAGCCGGAACGATGCAGGCAGCATTTGAACGCCAAATGGTGGATACCGTCAATGTTGTTCTAAATAAAAGTACGAAGCGTTTTGTGCGTGATTTGAATGATCGCATTGTTTTCAACGAATTGGCGCAAGTGGATGTCCTCTTTAAGCGGCTAAAAAAGGACATCCACAAGGCTACATTCTTCGTAAATCTTTCGTTTCTGTCCAACAGTTTTAAAGCCGAATTATATCGTTCTGTTGCTGAACAAATGACGGCGTTTTGGGACAACATGATTGCTTTCCTGCAGCAGCAGGCAAATGACTTTCCTAACTCTGATTTGGAGGATGCACTCTTTCTAATCAGACGCATAAAACTATTTTAAAGCAAGGATGAGCGCATGGGAAACTACACTTCAACCAAAGCTGAGATCAAAAACTATATATGTGCCAGAACACCGCTGATTGTTGTGGACTCTCCAGAGCGAGAAAGAGTCGAACGTATTCTGAAAGAAATTACTGCAGAATTGAACATAAGCATTTCGTATTACACAGATGCTAAACAGGTTTGCGCAATGAATGGCGATACAACAAAAGATGTAGATAGTGATCCGCTTCCGTTTATAGCATCTTCTTTCAGAAAGAATCGAAACTCCACTTTTGCCTTTGGCGATATCAAGCGGATTGGCGAGGATAATGCCTACAGCCGAGAGGTTTTGAATATCCTGTACTTGGCAAAGGAAATGAATTGTACCCTCATCCTCATCACTGCGGATCCTGTATGGTCAAGGCTGGCGCAGTTTGGTATGTTGACTTCTCTGGATTATCCGGATGTTGAAGAGCGCGTCAGCCAAATCAAAGCATTTGTCGAGCGGTTTAATGGGCGCTTCAATATAGACTGGGACTCCTGTGATATTCGAATGGCCGCAACATTAATGCGCGGATTTAGCGAAATACAGATTGAGAATATTCTGTCTGCAACACTTATCAGCAACCATTGCTTAAATAAATCCCATCTGGCCGCACTCACAGAGCAAAAAAGCAAATTATATGCGTCCGTGTCATGTATCCAATCGGTTCGTGTTGACTACGATCTATCGGTTTCAGGTTTGGATGCTTTGAAAAAATGGCTCGAATCAAAAAAGAGTATTTTCTTCGCTTCTGATGCCGCCTTAATGGAAAGAGACCTGAATACTCCGAAAGGTATTCTTCTTGCCGGAGTTCCTGGCTGTGGTAAGTCTCTTTCAGCAAAAATGGTGGCTAAAGAATGGAATCTCCCTTTGTTCCGATTTGACATTGGATCTGTCTATGACAAATGGGTTGGCGAGAGCGAAAAGAAAATGAAAGAGTCTTTGCAGTTCATAGACAATGTATCCCCTTGTGTTGTTTGGATTGACGAGATTGAAAAATCTCTTTCTGTTTCTGATTCTGGGAATGACATAGGCAAGCGTGTTTTGGGACAGTTCTTGTTCTGGTTACAAGAATCGAGGAGCAGAGTATTCCTTGTTGCAACCGCAAATGATGTCTCGCTGCTACCTTTTGAACTATTCAGAAAAGGCCGTTTTTCAGAAATATTCTTTATCGATCTTCCGAATTGTTCCGAACGAAGAGCAGCCATCACGCAATATGTGAGGCGTTCCCTACACATTCATTTATCAGAAAAAGACGTATGCCAACTGATTGCAGCTTCAGATGGATTTTCTTACTCTGATATAGAATATGCAATCAAAGAAGTAGCCCAATCAGCGCTTATAGAGGGGCAAGCTGTAATTACCCCTCAACTATTACTTAAGTGTTTTGAGAATGTTGTTCCGATCTCCAAGAATAATCCCGATATGGTTGAAAAAATACGCAAGTGGGGTTCAGAACGAGCTGTTGCAGCATCAAACATAGCAGGAGGAAAAGCCGATGAGCAATTATGATTTGCAGAGCAAGCTCAATCTGCTCCAAGGTGAGCTAAGGCAGGCTGAGCGAGTTAATGCGGAGCTCCGTGGAGAACTCTCCACTGTAGAACAAGGTGTGAACCGCGCACATAGAGATCTTGAAGATTATAACGACAAGATCAGAGGTACCCTTGACAATTGCAACGGGACGATGACTGCCTCGCATCAAAGAGTAATCGATGCCATTGAGGTGCAGGGCGAGATTGAAAGAATGTATGTCCGCTTCAAGCAAATGGAGTTGGCCAACAAAAAGATCCGTGCTGCAAACAACAAAAAGTATTATGACTTTGCAAACTACAGGACTGTCAGAAAAATTGTTCAAGGAATGATGGACAATTTGGACGTTACTATGGTTAGCGATAAAACTATCACCAAGTCTGTCGAAGTACAGCACCTTCAGACTCCTGATTACTGGCTGACATGTGTCCTGATCAGCATTATGGCATGGAAGAATAATGACCGCGAACTCTCTGATCGAGCCTTGGCGCGTGCAGTCAGACTCGACAAGAAAGATAGTGCCATTTTCTATATGCTGTTTAATCTGCGGATGGGCCGTGACGAAGCAGCCCTCAAGTGGTTCTATACATACCAAGAATGCGACCTTAAGGGCAGCGACCAAAGGACCTTCCTGATGCTGTTTTCTTTGGTGAGCAAAACCCTGGCAGACAATGTCGATGACGCTACTAAAAATGAAATCTTCTCTTTCATTAAAAAGGTCATCGATTCTAATATGAAAGCCTCCGGCTATGATGAAGCTGATATTGTCGGGCAAATTCGCCAGTATATCAAACGTATGCAGCCGTCTGACCAACTGGAGTATTCTATGCTCAGAAAGTATTGCACAGAATTTGACGCCCTGTCAGATATCATGATGCAAGCCAAAAATAATATCAGCATCCTCGAGTTTATTTTACAGACAGTCAATGTTCCTGCTGAGCAGAGAAACACCTTCTTAAAAGGTTATATTGACGAACTGATTGCTACACCGAATCAGGCAGAGAAAGATGTTTATGATGAAATCGCGTACAATGAACTGGTCATTCGGTATGAAGGTGAAGTAGATTTGGCGCGGGAGGCATTTTCCGCAGAACAGACCAAAAAGGCAAATGACCTGAACCTGATTGCTGAGATGATTGATTGGATTTATGAGCGTGATGCTCAGGATGTCAATGGCCAAATACGCTTGAATATGTTTACACTCACAAAATCATTGCAAGAACAGGCCGTTGACGCCCATGTCGAAGATTATCGAGGACGCCGCAAAGTCACGCACCAAGTATCGATTGGAGAATACTCCACAGAAGTCAATTTCAAACGAGAGGATGAAGAGTACAGCAAAGTATCCTCTTTCTTCACTCAAAAGCGCGATGGAGCTGTCGCTGAGATTAAAAACTGGAAATCGTACCTTGGTTTTGGCATTGGCGCAGCTGCAGCAATCGGTGCGTTCTTTGTTGGGTATTGGTTGTTCGCTGTTGCTCTGATTGGTATAGAGTATGGTGTTGGTGTAATGATTTCCAACAGATCCCAGATAAAGCATCTGGAACAAAAGTGTGCCGAAAGCATTAAAACGACCAGCGATATTCTGCAGCAACTATTTGCAGAGTTCAGCAAGTATCAGGCTGAACTCGATGAATACGATAGCTATTATGAACGTATAAAGAACGAATTCAGCAAAATCTAAACGAGTAGCTGGAGAGTATTTGGAGGTGGAATGGTGGGATTGAATCTATTGCTTCTTGTCGTAGGACTCGTTATTTGTTTTGGCGGAATTTACATCCGCAAAGTGTGTTCTGCAATTTTAGGCCTGATTTGGGGCGCTCTTTGCTCTTTCGCAGTCATCTTAATGACTGTAGGCCTTTGGGGTATTGATGATGAGACTTTCATTATAGTAGCAGTTTGTGCGATTGCGTGCGCTCTGATATCTGTAATATACGATAAACTCTGTGCCGCAATAAATGCGTTCTTATCATCATTCTTCCTGGTGGCTATCCTTCTGCTAATGGCAGATAGCATGGAGAGTGCAACACTAATTATAATTGCGGCCGTCATCGCATTGATTGTAAGCATAATTGCGGTCAAGATCTACGACTATTCATTCATTATTATGACCGCTTTTTCGGGAGCTTTCATTGCCTCGATAGGTGGTTGCGGCATTATTTATAACGCTGATGCTTCTCGTGTGTTTCTAAACCTAATGTTTGGCGATGATGTGGCTGGATTTATTCTTATTGGAACTTTGGTTCTTGGCGTCCTTGGATGTATCGTCCAATGGAGAAGGCTCAAAGGGAAAACGGCAAATGGAGCAAATACAGGGCATAAAACTACTGTCTCGGAGAACACTGCCATTGCTTTTGCCCCCGCCGAAAAAGCTTCCATCCAAAATCCCTTTGTTCGCGAAATCAAAGAGAACTGGGGCCTACTGCTGGCCCCCATAGTTGTCACACTGTTTTGGAACCTGTGGGGCAGTCGACTACTGTGGACTCTTTTCCCATCAATGTACAATTATGATTTCCAGCCACAAACATTGTGGCATTATATGCCGTCAATCATTACAGCGATTTTAAGCGGATGGGAGATGGCAACGTTTATTGTCGCCATTAAAACAAGAAGCAAGAATTTTTGCATTCTTTGGATGCTTCCAAACATGATTATTGCACTCATTTATCTTGTTGAAATGGTCAAGTCTCTTACGGCATATTCGGACATACCATGGGTTTCAGACTCAACTTGGATATTTAAACTTGGATATGTTATTGCGTGTTTCGTACCATTTCTTTCATGGTGGATCATTCGAAAATTGGAAAAAGCATTTGCAGCTTTTTCCCGCAGCGATATTAAAGCATATGTCCTGTGTGGTATATGCGCGTTCCTTGTACTACGAATAGTCGGTAGCATTACTTCCTTCATCGAGAGACAGCTAATCGCATATGGCCCTGGCTATACGTCGATTGGAGAATCCTTATTGCTTCTGATTTTAAACATTATCTCTATGTCAGTCGTTATCCGAGTGATCTACAGACATAATGCCTACGCTAAGGACCATTGCACGAGTGTGCTTAATAATAACAAGGAGGGCGAATAATGTTAGACCAAGAATTATTGGCTAAAGCTGAGGCCAATGATGTGCAGGCGATATTTGAGGTCGCCAAAGCGTATTACATCGGAGATGGTGTCGAGGAAAACAATGACAAAGCCTTTGAGTTGTTCAGCAAAGTTGTTGCGCTCGACCCGAATTTCCCAGATGTGTACAGTCGTATTGGTAGATGCTACGAAAAGGGCTGGGGTACTGCTCAGGATTTGAAAAAAGCCGTCGATGCCTATACTACAGGCGCCAATCTTAATAGTGCTGGATGTCATTACTATTTGGCCTTGGCCTATGAGAACGGGACTGGTGTTGCGCAGGATGAGCAGAAGGCTATCCAACACTATAAGATTGCTGCCGATTTGGGCGACACGGATTCCATGGTAGAAATGGGGCATCGATACAGAGCTGGTAATGGCGTTGAAAAAGATGATGTCATTGCCACCGAGTATTATCGTAAAGCCGCTGAAAAGGATGACTCCAATGGTGTTTACCAGCTTGCCAGAGCTTACTATGATGGCCTTGGCGTAGAAAAGGATGTCCCGAGGTCAACTCAGTTATGGGAAAAGTCTGCAGAATTGGGACATTGGGGCGCACAGTTCTATACCGGTATCAACTATCTTACCGGAGATGGCGTTGAGAAAGATGCTAAAAAAGCGGCGTTTTGGTTTGAAAAGGCTGCGGAACAGGAGCATCCGGATGCAACATACAAACTGGGGGCGTTGTATTTGGATGGGGTTGGTGTTGAGCGTGATCCGACCAAGGGCATTGCGTATATCATTCAGGCAGCGAACTTAGGTGCAAGTGATGCATATTTTCTGGCTGGTGTTACCTACTTCCAAGGCAATTACGGATACCCCGTCGATAAGGCAAAGGCCATTGAGTATTGGACAAAGGGTAGTGAAGCAGGCGAAGGCGGCTGCACAAAGAATTTAGGCATTGTTTACAAGACCGGCGATGGCGCTGAACGCGATCCAGCAAAGGCATTAGCTTATTTTGAAAAAGCTGCTGAACAGGGGAATATTGATGCGCTTGAGCAGTTAGGCCTCGCCTATGTCGGTGGGGGCATTTCCGGCACACACGACGAAGAAAAGGCATTAGAATACTTCGAACGTGCTTATAAGGCCGGCTCTGCCGACGGGGCATACTTTTTGGGGCTTCTACTCGAGACGGGTGAACAGGTTGAACATGACCTTGCGCGTGCTTATTCTGTTTATTTGTTTGCAGCCGAAAGAGGCAATTCCGATGCAATGATTAGGATTTCTCAAAACCAGTCTTGTGGTGGATGCGTTAAATGCAGCACCGGAAGGAGTGTGGAATCCTTCCTCATTCATCTGTTTTGCAGTACTCTGGATAATGCGAGTAGTTCTGAAGATTTCGTACAAACGCTGAACCATGCGTTTTTCTTCCGGCAGACTTTCTAAGTAGCTGTATGATGATTTTCCCTTACCACTTCCGGTTGTTACACGACGGACAGTAAATCCCATCGGTGTATTGCCGCCGAGCCATCGTCCGTCCTTTGCAAGTTCCATCATATTGTCTACAATTCTTTCTGTCAGAGTATCTCTTTCAAATTCCGCAATGACAGCGAATATCTGAATAAAGATTTTATATAGTCCGCTGGCAGTATTGATACCATTGGAGCAAATCAAGAGATTAACATGGTACATTTCCAAGAAATCCATCAAACGGATTAGGTCTGCTGTTTTTCTGCCGACACGATCCAGCTTGTAACATACGATTGCTTTGATTTTTCCGTCCTGCACATCATGCAACATTCTCTGAAAATCCGGTCTGTCTGAAAAGTATCCGCTGAGTCCTTTGTCCTCGTATTGTAAGAATTCGTACTCCTCATCCAATCCCAATTCCTTTTTGGCGTAATCCGCACATTGTTTGAACTGAACACCGATGCTGTCACCCTTGTTGGTGATACGAGATTTACGGGCGTATATCGCAACGCCACGGTTATCTTTTTCAACTTTTCTCTGTTTCTTCATGAGTAGTCACCTCCGCTCATATCATACCGCCATCCCAGTTATTCTATCAAGTTTGTGGGCGTTGCCACGAATCCATTCTAGAAACACATACAAGGTTTCTGTATCAAAATTTCTGATTTCCTGTGCGATAAACTCCGTTCGTTTCTGATGAAAGGCTTCCATAGTTTTTTTGAATTTTTGTCCTCTGTGAATTACTGCGATCAAATAGTTTCCTCCGTTTCTGTCTGTGGTTCTGACCTCGGACCAACTTGGTTCAAAGTTAGATAATGAAAAAAGCTGCTACACAGATGCAACAATGACAGACACAAAAGATTCTGTATCTGACTTGATGCTTCCATGTAACAGCTCCGACAGTTCGGACTGACTAAAAATATGTTTGTATAAATATGGGGCTTACCCATCAATAAAATCTTGTATGAAGCAGTATTTAATTTTCATCTGTAGCTATCATAGCATGAAATGTCGAAATAAGCAATCTTGTCAAGTTCAGCCAAAGAGCATATCCCAAAGTTGAGAACAGGCAGCTAATAGCAGATTTTCATTTTACCGTAAGTTGTAGTAAGGATATTTTTGATTTTCTAATTGAAGCATAATGATACCTCTGGACAAATTGTCCAGAAGTCATTTTGACATTTACGAAATTCCGGACACCTCATCAAGAATTTACAATACAAAATCTCTACGCCTTACTTTGGTGCAAGTTACACCGTAGCACTTCATCCCAACTTGGGACGAAGTTGATTTTCAGAAAATAAAAGCACTGTCTTGCGTCCAATTCGTTCACAAGCATAAAGCTCAGCCCTTCAACTTCTACCCCAATTATGTCGAAGTGATTCTCGTTTTTCTGTTTCCTACATTTTTAACTTTGTGCCAAGTTGGCACGAAGTTTTTCAACCAACTTGGGACGAAGTTGTATCCGAGCATTGCCACTTTCGTTACTTGTTGGCGGGGTGCCCACAAGACTTCCCAACAATTTGTCGGGAAGTGAATTGCCACACATCACATAAATAATCAGGTACAACTTCTCCCGTGTTTTCATTTTTTCGTTTATGGAAAATTGAACTTCTATGCAAATTGCGCAGAAGTCAGTAAGTAAAAGTGTTCAGAATGAATGCACAGCCGACACCGTAGGTGGCGTTCAAAGGGGATTGGGGATGCTTCCTCAACAAGCAATTTACGAAAATTTCTCCTCTGGGGGAATCTTCGTAAATAAGTGAACCTGTACAGGTTTACACTGCTTGCCAATTTGTAACGCCTATAATATACGGGCAAAATTATTCCCAAGTTGGGAATAAAAAACTGATACATCTTCACCTGAATTGGGTGGAAGTTTCAAATCTGACTTCTGCCCAATTAGAGCAGAAGTTAATTCGTACTTGTTCCCAACTTGGGCACAAGTTATATGTTGAAAGGAAACTGGCAAACAGGGCAAAGTTACAGCACTTTACTCATTTTCGCATTTTCTCCTTCGCCCCAATTTGCAAAATGACTTGTCAGGGAAAGCTCCCTGATATCCTTTGAACATCAATTTCATTGATGGCTGCTCGTTCATCCTGAACGCTGTTCTTATAATTTGCCTTATGAAATAAGCAACAGAAAAGAGTCTATGAAATAATAATTGAATTTATAGCAACATCACTCACCGTTCAAAGAACGATGAGTGATGTCTTACTTCTAACTACTTAATTGATTTTTCTTTCGATATACTGGCTGAAGGTAAAAATATTCTGTTCTCCAACAAGTTCAACCAAAAACGATTTGAAGGTGGAATCAATAGGAACCGTTACAAAGAAAATCAACCTTTTCTTTGGCCTTGAACAACATACATAAAATAAATTGCGGTTACGCTCAAAGGAAGCTTGTTTTCCACTTGGTATGACAGCTTTTTTTGTTATCATTGGAGCATAGGTTTCAAATTGATACTGGTTCCATCCTTTACTGATAACCAAAATCACATTGTCGTATTCTTCTCCTTTGACTCCGTGCTCTGTAGAATACTGTGCTTCTGGATGTAAGAAATCTTTCACAGCAATAAACTGTGCGTAATCCAGATTCAAGAACGCTTCAATTGAAGTATTAGAAGCATATATTGTTTCAGGTGTATTCTGGTACAAATGATACCAACCATCTAATTTGGGTGATATAGGAATCAATTTAGTCCGGTTGATAATTTCAAAAACATCAATGGCTCTTTTCTTGCGTGCCTCATCAAGTTGACGCTGTAGTTCTTTCCACTTGTTTTTCTCAGCCTTCTTGGTAATTGGATAACGCTTAATTCCAAGTATATCAAAAAGCAACTGCATATCGGAGGTGTTAAGCGCATGATAGATCGGTTCAACGGTCTCCATAAAGAACAATAGGAACGGGTCTTCTTTGTCTCTCAATCCGTCATTCAGAATATCCAGGAGTTTCTCGTATCCTTGCTGTGTAGCAAGAACCTTGTGCGTAATCATTAGAACTTTTAATTCTTCATCCGCAGGTGTTTCTTGTTTTATTTTTTCAGTAACCTTGTTTAATCGTGATTTCAATTCCTCTGGAGGTAATTCGTTCTTGAAATTACGGTCTGTACGACGAGGTCCAGTATAATCCTCGCATGTAATAACAAACACTTCTCCTTCAAAGTCATCTATTGCTGATTTTTGGGGTAAGTCTGGACGAATATCATTGAGAAGTTGTACTATTCTCGGTGAGGATCTAAAATTCGAACTTTTCTTGATTACATCGATATTGTCATGTTCTATTGCGCCACAAGCCTTATTGGATTGATAGATTGTTTGCCAAGCATCACCGAAAAAACCGAATTGCGGGCCAATACCCTTTGCAATAAAATAATCAACAAATCGGTCAATAATAGGCTTATAAGAGTCCTGATATTCATCAATTAGAATTAAAGGATACTTGTCCGCAAACACACGGCGAAACTTAGCGTTATCTAAAAGTAGGCAGAATAGTTTTAGAACATCGTCGTGATAAAGGTACTGAATACCATTTTCTTTGTAGCGATGTCCCAAAGTATATGCAACTTCTGTAACCTTATTAAAATCACCCTCATCCGGTAGAAAATCAGGGTTAGTTGTAACAGCATCAATCAAAACGCTCTGATATTGTTTGATAGCATTCCAAGCAAACGAGTGGATTGTGGAAGGGAGAATAAACGAATCTTTTGCAAGTCGCTCTGCAATCACGTCTACAGCTGCATTTGTATAGGTGATACAGACCACATTCTGTTTTTTTCGACTGTAATCAGACCATTTATTTGACTGTATCCATTCAATTACTCGATTCAGAGAGTAAGTTTTGCCAGAACCCGCACCTGCTTCGACACGAAAACTGTGCCCGGTCTTAAGTGTTTCAATAATCTGTGCATCAACCTTGTCAGCTTCAGCTTTTGCAAGATCATAGTTTGCACCTGTATGCTTTCCACCCATGTACTGGCACCTCCTTACTCAAGAACTCGTTGGTTATTTAGCCATGTTAATCCCGATTTTATGTACGCCGGAACGCAATAATCGGCGCATTCACAAATAAGATCGAGAGCAAAATCCGTTTTGCTTTTGCCCTTAAATTCAAGATCTTCTTCGCTTGTGCTGTCGCCTAAATCGTAGTGCTTTCGGTTGACATTACGAATTGCCTCTTCCAGAGAGTGTCCACATAATCCATTTTCGTTAGTTTGGAACTCGATATGGCATTTTCCTTTGGTTTTGTCATCTGATGTCATCGCAATGATATCCGAAAGGTCAATTTTTGAAGTATCATCGTCAGGAAGGCCTTTATTTCTACGAACCCACCATTTTATAGTTTCGTTTGATGTTGTTTCTCCCTGGCTAACCACTACCGACTTTTTTACGATCTTTCCGCCTTTCCCTTTTCGATCCGCTACTGAATCCAGATCAGTAAGAATTAGACATGGCGCTCCTAAAAAATCGATAAAAGGAATAAACTTGTGTGCATAGGCTCCGCCGATTTCAATTACCGCATAGTACTGTGCAGATAATGGATACTTGCAGGCACCAAATATTCCGGAAGATTCACATTTCCCAATCATGTCTGGTAATAGCAAACGCTCAGATGCACCTTCAACGAAAATTGCTTTATCTGCGAAGAACAGATCGCATCTCGTCAAAGTCAAATACTTCCGGATAAAATCCACATTATCGGGGTTAGCTTCTGCAAAGGTATTCAAGTTTTTATAAATAACACCGGTATTAGACTTTTGCGCATACCGAACTTTTGCAAACTCCATAGTATTAGCTCTGTCTCTTATACACATCTCCGAGCCCACGAGACCTCTCTACATCTC
>ENA-UALA01000283-UALA01000283.1-human-gut-metagenome-genome-assembly--contig:-NODE-283-length-31106-cov-20.458826_pt1 | contig 31106 bp, 20 predicted proteins | sample MGYA00243696_ERZ654460 | MGnify/ENA primary metagenome ERZ654460 (study PRJEB26926, sample SAMN06164725) | human gut metagenome | biome: ENVO:00009003; feature: ENVO:2100002; material: ENVO:00002003... | reverse complement strand
CCCTATCGACAAACCCTAAAATAGATTGGCAAACCCTAAAGAACTTTGATTATCCTGAATGAGGTGTTTTTTATAGATTTATTTTTTTCCCATTTTTCTCAATTTATCTTTTGCTCTATCTATTGTCTTTGTATGATCCGCAATAGGTTTCTCTGATTTGCTTAACATTTTCTCCGCTTTTTTTCCTGATATAACCATAATAGGACTTTGTGAATTATTGTACATAGTTTTTCCTCCTAATCCAAATCAGTCAATATTGATTCTACATCTCTAAACATAAACTTACAATCTCCGGCATAATCAGAATGTAATGCCCTTACATCAGATAATGTAGGAATTACCGCTTCTGCATCATCCTCCATAGTTTCAAACCCCATATTTCTATATGCATTAATTACTTTATCATTATTATATGCATGAAGAATTAAATAGAAAAAATTAACTTCTGATACAAGAACTGCAATTACAGTGCTGATATATTCTTTAAATACATAATTTCCTATTCCGCTGTTACTATATCCATCCTCATTTACCAGCTTCAAGTACACATCATTCAATGCAAAATGTTCCAATTCAATACACGAAATGATTTTTTCAACGTCCTTTTCTTTAGTATGCTCAGGATCAGTTTTTTCATATGGCTTAAGTATCATACATGTAGTAATCAATGTAAAATATGCGACAATAATATTTTTACTATCATCCCAAACTATATAAGGCTTTATCCGTCCATTATAATCTCTTGTCAAAAAATATTCTAAAGCCGGCACACGTTCACATTTAAAATTACTCATCATTCGATATGCTTTTTCTTTTCCTATTTCATTGGCAAATTCATCAATAAATGCAAATCTAATATTCTCTTTAAACCCCATTTTCATAACACCCCATACGTAAAATATAATTTATACATTTATTATAACCGTACCATATAAAAGAAGCAACAAAAATTCCCCTTGACATTTATAAAAAATATATTAAAATTATCTCGTTGGTTTATTTTTAGTAAACAAAAAATCTATTATTAAACCTACAGTAAATATAACATAAAATGTATTAGAAAAGGAAGTAAACATGGATATCGGACATCGTATGAAGGAGCTTCGTATCCAGTACGGACTTACCCAGCAGGAGCTTGCTGACAGGGCTGAGCTGACGAAGGGATTTATCTCCCAGCTCGAGCGAAATCAGAATTCACCGTCAGTCGGCACCCTGCTTGATATCATCCAGTGCCTGGGTATGACACCGGCGGAGTTTTTTACGGATTCGGAACCTGAGCAGATTGTATACAAGGCAAACGACTATTTCGAGAAAATTGACGAGGAAAAAAACAGCAAGGTGGAATGGATCATTCCAAACGCACAGACCCGCTCCATGGAGCCTGTCAGGCTCACTCTTCATCCGGGCGGCAGCTCTGAAATATATCTGCCTCAGGAGTGTGAGGAGTTTGGATATGTGATAAAGGGCACAGTGAAGCTTTGCTATGGTGGCAAAGTGCACACCGTAAAGGCCGGTGAGTCCTTTTATTTTAAAGCCGGTAAGAAGCATTTTATTGAAAATAAGTCTTCAAAGGATGCCATGCTCATATGGGTCAGCAATCCTCCAAGCTTCTGACACTTCACCTGCAGAAGCTCTTTTATAGGGCTGTAATTACTGCCGGCCACATTTTTAGTGTGTACAGCAGCAAATTATAAACATACAGGTCCTACCAGTACTATAATTACATGAGAAAGGTTTACACCATGGGAAAGAAATTAATTGATTTTATCGATATCACAAAGTCATACAACGGCAATGTTGTACTCGACGATTTAAATCTATACATCAGGGAGAATGAGTTTCTGACGCTGCTTGGACCATCAGGCTGCGGAAAGACCACCACACTTCGCATGCTCGGTGGCTTTGAGACCCCGGACAAGGGAAAAATCATGTTTGATTCAAAGGATATCACAAATGTGCCTGCAAACGAGAGAAATCTGAACACTGTTTTCCAGAAATACTCTCTTTTCCCTCATATGACAATAGCTGAAAACATCGCGTTTGGTCTTAAAATAAAGAAGAAAAGCAAGGCTTACATTGATGACAAAATAAAGTATGCATTAAAGCTAGTCAATCTCGACGGCTTTGAAAACCGCTCTGTGGATTCTCTTAGCGGAGGTCAGCAGCAGCGTATCGCTATTGCAAGAGCTATTGTAAACGAGCCTAAGGTACTGCTGTTAGACGAGCCGCTTGGCGCTCTCGACTTAAAGCTGCGCCAGAGCATGCAGTATGAGCTTATCCGCTTCAAAAATGAGCTCGGTATCACCTTCGTCTACGTCACACACGACCAGGAGGAGGCGCTTACCATGTCTGACACCATCGTAGTCATGAATCAGGGCTATATCCAGCAGATTGGCACACCGGAGGACATTTACAATGAGCCTGAAAATGCCTTTGTCGCTGACTTTATCGGGCACAGTAATATCATCGACGGTGTTATGATAAAGGATAAGCTTGTCGAGATACTCGGTGTAAAGATGCCTTGTGTGGACGAAGGCTTTGGTGAGAACACGCCTGTCGATATAGTCATCCGCCCGGAGGATGTGGAGCTGGTGCCTGCGGAGGACGGCTACATGCAGGGCGATGTCGTGTCAAATATCTTCAAGGGAGTGCACTATGAGCTTGAGGTAAAGGCAAACGGCTACGACTGGATGGTACACACCACCAAATATGTAGAGGTCGGCAGTCATGTGGGTATCAGGGTGATTCCATTTAATATCCAGGTAATGCACAAGCCTGAGTCCTCAGATGAAAAGGCGGTGGAGATAGATGTCTAAAATAAAGAAACAGCTGCTCGCAGGGCCGTACCTCATATGGATTATCGGATTTATCATACTTCCGCTTTTCATGATTGTGTACTACGCATTTAAAGGCTCTGACGGAGGCTTCACATTTGAATATGTGGCTGCAATAGCACAGCACACCAATATCAAGGCACTGCTTTTATCCCTGCGGCTTGGAATCATATGCACCATAATATGCCTGGTGCTGTCCTATCCGCTTGCGATGATTTTAAACGGCTTAAAGATTAAAAACCAAAGCTTTGTGGTATTTGTTTTCATGCTTCCTATGTGGATGAACTTTATGCTTCGAATACTCGCATGGAAGCAGCTTTTGTCCAAAAACGGTGTCATCAACTCGATACTCACCACTCTCGGACTGCCGGGCTTCAACATCATGAATACCTCCGGAGCAGTCGTGCTTGGCATGGTCTATGACTTTCTGCCATTCATGCTGCTACCTATATACAACTCCATGACCAGAATCAAAAACGACTGGATTGAGGCGGCTCTTGACCTCGGTGCAAACAAAGTCACAATATTTTTCAAGATTATACTGCCACTTACAATTTCCGGTGTCATAAGCGGAATCGTAATGGTTTTCGTGCCATCACTCACATCCTTTGCCATCTCACAGATACTCGGTGGCGGCAAGGTCCTGCTCATCGGAAATATCATAGAACAGGATTTCGTCCATGGCTCGCAGTGGGGCGCAGGAAGCGGTCTCTCACTCGTGCTCATGGTATTCGTGTTAATCAGCATGGCACTCGTCAATCTGTTTGATAAGGAAGGAGACCAGAGCGCATTATGGTAAAAAAAATAGCATCAAGGGTATATATGGGACTGATTTTTTTGTTTCTGTATCTACCTATCGTTGTATTAATAGTACTCTCCTTTAACAACTCCAAATCCAAGGTTAAATGGGGAGGCTTCACGCTCGACTGGTACATAAAGTGCTTTCAGAGTGAGCGTATTATGTCGGCATTTTCTACAACACTGCAGATTACGCTGCTTGCAGCTGTTATTTCTACAATAATAGGAACTCTCGCAGCCATGGGTATAAGCGCCATGAAGAAACGTAACCAGACAATCTATCTGGGCGCTACAAACATCCCGATGCTCAATGCAGATATCGTGACCGGTATCTCAATGATGCTTTTGTTTGTAAAATTCATGAATCTGGGATTTGTGACAGTGCTTATCGCACACATCACGTTCAATATCCCTTATGTGATACTCAATGTGCTTCCAAAGCTCAAGCAGACCAACAAATACACCTATGAGGCCGCACTTGACCTGGGCGCATCACCTCTATATGCATTTTTCAAGGTCACCTGGCCTGAAATAAGCCCCGGAGTATTCTCCGGCTTTATGATGGCGGTCACCATGTCACTCGATGACTTCTCCATCACCTACTTTACGAAGGGTGCCGGAGTAAACACACTCTCAACCATGCTCTACACAGAGCTGAAAAAGGGTGTAAAGCCGGAGCTGTATGCTCTGTCAACCATACTTTTCTTCACAGTGCTGCTGCTTTTGGTTGTGGTAAACATCAACTCAAACCAGATACCTGTCAGCGCCTCAAAGAAGCCTGCAAGGGCTAAAAAGCTGCGCATCGTAAAGCGTAGTGTGAGCATCGCAATTGTTGCAGTACTCGTAATCGGCTGCTTTTCGGTATTTACCATAAGCGCCGGAAGCACCAACAATGACAATGCCATAACAGTGCTAAACTACGGTAAATACATCGATGAATCAGTAATCGACAGCTTCGAGCAGGAAACCGGAATCACCATTAAATACGAGGAATACGAGGAACCTGAGGAGATGTACACAAAGTACAAGTCCGGTGCCATCGATTACGATGTCATCTGCACCTCTGACTACATCATAGAGAAGCTCATAAGTGAGGGTGAGGTCAACAAGATAGACTACAGCTCAATGCCAAACTATCAAAATGTAAATCAGGATATAATCGACATGTCCGCATCCTTTGACCCGACACATGAGTATACTGTGCCTTATTTCTACGGCACACTCGGCATACTATACAATAAAAAGCTGGCTGATGCATCAGACCTAAATACCTGGGACTGCCTGTGGAACGGCAAATACAAGGACAACATGATTATGATTAATTCTGTCCGTGATGCCTTTACTCCCGCCCTTCGCACACTTGGCTACTCGATAAACGAGACAGACACAGCAAAGCTCGATGAAGCATTTGATATACTAAACAAACAAAGCAGTGATGTGCTCGCCTACTACGTGGATGAAACCTGTGATGAGATGGTTGCTGAAAATGCAGCAATCGCAGTGTGCTACTCCGGTGAGGCAGCTGCCGCCATGGCTGAAAATGACAACCTGGACTATATCGTGCCAAAGGAGGGCTCAAACCTCTGGATTGACTCATGGTTTATTCCAAAGACATGCAAGAATAAAGAGGGCGCACAGGAATTTTTGAACTATATCTGCAGTGATGAGCCGGCACAGCTCAACTTTGAATATGTATACTATGCATCACCTATCCAGTCTGTCATCGAAAACCAGGATGCAGAAACGAAGGAAAATGAGGCGATTAATCCTCCTTCCGATATGCTCAAAAACTGTGAAGTATACAGAGCTTTAAATGATGATGACGCAACACTTTACAACACACTGTGGCAGAGGCTCAAATCAGATTAAAAATGGATTGCGCAGCTGTATTTTGTATGATATCACAAAAATGAAGTCTAAAAATTGTACAAAAATACATATTGCAAACTTCAACAAACAATGATAGAGTAAAACCCACGAAGCGCCCTGCTTCGTGGGTTTTACTTTTCCACGAGATCCGATATTTTTATGCTCCGCAAGGAGATTCATGAAATACACGGAGTTTTTACATACTATAGAAACAGAAATAACCGCAAGACTTGACAATAATTTCAAGCTTACCATCCATCCTGTCAAAAAGAACAACGGGATGATCTACGACGGATTGGTGATTATCAATCCCAAATTCAATATAGCACCGACTATTTATCTCAATCCTTACTACCATTGGTATCTTGATGGTGTATCCATTGATTCTATTCTCGATGCAATTTTATCCACCTACAATGATTTCAAGCCAACTGAAGATTTTGACATAAGCTTCTGTGATGATTTTTCCAAGGTAAAGGAGAAAATAATTTTCCAGCTCATAAGCTACGACAAAAACCAAAAGCAGCTAAAGGACGTGCCCTATATCAAATATCTGGATTTTGCCATCATATTTGAAGTATATGTAGGAGCAGAACTGCCTGAATTTGGCACCATTACAGTCACAGATGCGCTTCTGTCACGCTGGGGCATAGATACAGAAACACTAATCCGCGCCTCAATGCAAAATACACCAAGGATACTTCCATGCTCAATAATCAACATGGCAGAGTTTCTTGCCAAAAAATGTCCGGGCTATGCCAATCAGATGCGCGCAGTCTGTGATTTTGACAGCCTGCCTATGTATATCCTTACAAACAGCAGGCAGACAAACGGCGCATCCGCCATACTCTACCCGGGTGTGCTAAGCTCGCTGGCAAAAAAGCTCGGCGGCAATATGCTGCTCATACCAAGCAGTATCCATGAATTTCTGGTAATGCCGCTGGATAGCGATATAGATGTCTGCAACCTAAGCGAATTCATCTGTGAGGTAAACTCTACAGAGGTACGCGACGAGGAAGTACTCGGCGAGAGGTACTACATATACGATAGTAAAACAGACACTGTCTACTGATAATCATATAACCCGATAACACAAAATACCGGATATCATATCATAGATATGTATCCGGTATTTTACTTTCTAAGAACATATTTGGAAATTCATGAAAATTATTGGCCTGTTATTTGCAGAACGATGTACTAGTTGCCAAGCAGCATGTCGTAAAGCTTCTCATACTCTTTCGCAGATGCCTTCCATGAGAAGTCATGCCTCATGGCGCGCTGCATCATCTCCTGCCATCTGTCCTTATGATTTTCAAACACATCAAGAGCATATTTGATGACATGCAGCATATCATGCGCATTATAATTGGCAAAGGAAAAGCCATCGCCCGTATTCTCATACTCATTGTACGGCACTACAGTGTCCTTAAGACCACCTGTCTCCCTGACTATAGGCAGCGTACCATATCGCATAGACATGAGCTGACTCAAGCCGCACGGCTCAAAAAGAGACGGCATGAGAAATGCATCACAGCCTGCATATATCTCATGTGCATTTTCCTCTGAGTAGCCGATATATACTCCAAGCTTCTGCGGATACCTGCCATGGAAATAATTAAACATCTCCTCGTACTGCTGCTCTCCTGTGCCCTGCACTATAAACTGTACATTCATGGTGGAAAGCATCTCCTCCATCACATATGCCACCAGATCAAAGCCCTTCTGCTTTGTCAGACGCGAAACTATTCCAATCAGCATGACATCCTTATCCACAGCCAGACCATACTTCTCCTGCAGCTGACGCTTATTAACGACCTTTCCACTCAATTCCCTTACAGAAAAATGCTTATCCAGATATGTATCCTTCATAGGATTAAAGACATCATAATCTATACCGTTTACAATGCCTCTCAAATGCCTGCGCCGCTCAAGCATCAGGCCATCCAGGCCCTCTCCGCCCTCAGGTGTACAGATTTCATCTGCATATGTCGGACTGACAGTCGTAATCTCATCTGCATATACTATGCCGCCCTTTAAATAATTAGCCTCACCATAGAACTCCAGCTCCCCTGAATTAAAAATATGCTCCGGAAGTCCTGTAACATCAGCCACCTCTTTAATCTTCCATCGCCCTTGAAACTTCATATTGTGAATGGTAAAGACTGTCTTGATACCGGCATAGAAATTGTCTGAGCCGTATACTGTCTTTAGAAAAACCGGCAAGAGTCCTGTCTGCCAGTCATTACAATGTATCACATCCGGGGCAAAATCTATAACCGGCAAAGCCTCAAGCACCGCCTTTGAAAAGAAAGCAAACTTCTCCACATCCTCGTATATATTGTTGTATGGCTTATCTCCTGCAAAGTAAAACTCATTGTCGACAAAATAATATGTCACACCATCATACTGCGATGTAAAAATCCCCACATACTGCCTGCGCCAGTTGAGATTGACATAAAAATGACAGACGAACTTAAGCTGTGGCAGTAATTTATCATCCATACATTTGTACTTCGGAAGTATAACTCTCACGTCATATCTGTCCTTGTCAAAATATTTCGGTAAAGATCCCACTACGTCAGCTAGTCCACCTGTCTTCATATAAGGTATTGCCTCTGATGCGGCCATTAATATTTTCATTTTGTCCATGCTGAAACCTCCCCCAGATTACAGTTATTTAAACAACGATTAATCTGATAAAAAATATAGTATACATCCTGAAACCAATAGAATGTATACTATATTATATCACGCGGGAGTACATTTTGCCTAGTAAATTTATCAAAACGTGGTTTTATTTGTCTATAATGACGATTTTTACATCCCTAGACGTATTTTGTCTGTAATCAGGGCAATAAACTCCGAATTGGTAGGCTTGCCCTTACCATAGTTTACAGTGTATCCAAACATGGAGTCTATCGTATCCATCCTGCCTCTGCTCCATGCCACCTCGATAGCATGCCTTATGGCTCTCTCCACCCTGCTTGAGGTAGTCTTGTACTTCTTTGCAATAGTGGGATACAAAAGCTTTGTGATAGAGCTAAGCATTTCCATATCCTCAACGCACATCACTATCGCAGTCCTAAGATACTGATATCCCTTTATATGAGCCGGAACACCTATCTCATGAATGATATCCGTCACCTGTGTCTCAAGGGATTTTTTCTCCATATATGTATCATCAAGTGGCTCAGTGTCACCAGATGCTCTCTTTACATACACAAGTACCACATCAGAACCGGCATTACCGTTTATCATGTTGTATGCTTCATCACTACTTCTTGCTGTTCCTAAAAACTCCATGCCCTTTAATAAACTCTGCATGTTTTTCTTTTCGTCTGCTACTGCGACATTTAAAGTGCTCATCAAACTCTCCTATGCCGCCAATTACTGTCATGTCAAAACAAATTGTATGCTTTTATGATAACACATTTTGTCGAATTTTGTCGAGAGCGTATTTTTTTTTAATTTTATGTAACCATTCAGCCCACGCATATTCGCAAAACCGCACGATACCCGTGCTTTCTCTATTCTTCAAACTGAGAGTTATACAGCTCTGCGTAAAATCCGTTCTTTGCAAGAAGCTCATCATGTGTACCCTGCTCGATAATGTCTCCGTCCTTCATGACAAGAATCATATCTGCATTCTTGATAGTAGACAGCCTGTGGGCGATGACAAAGCTTGTTCTGCCCTTCATCAGATTGTCGAGTGCCTTCTGGATACGGATTTCTGTACGTGTATCGACAGAGGATGTGGCCTCATCAAGGATAAGGATAGGATTGTCTGCAAGAATGGCTCTTGCGATAGTCAAAAGCTGCTTTTGTCCCTGTGACACATTGGAAGCATCCTCATTGAGCTCCATATCGTAGCCACCCGGCAATGTCTGGATAAAGTGATGCGCATGTGCTGCCTTTGCTGCCGCGATGACCTCCTCATCTGTGGCATCCAGACGGCCGTAGCGGATATTTTCCATAATGGTGCCCTTAAAGAGCCATGTGTCCTGCAATACCATGCCGAATGCATCTCGCAGATCGGCTCTGTTATAATCCCTGATATCATGTCCGTCTACAAGAATGGCACCTGAGCTTACATCATAAAATCTCATAAGAAGCTTGACCATGGTAGTCTTTCCCGCTCCTGTCGGTCCAACGATAGCAACCTGCTGTCCCGGCTTTACCTTTGCAGAAAAATCATTGATGATGATCTGGTCAGGATTATAACCAAAGTGTACATGCGAAAACTCTACACTTCCCTCGATATGGTCTGGCTTTACAGGATTTTCCACTGTTATATCCTCTTCCTCCTCATCGAGGAACTCAAATACACGCTCAGATGCAGCCGCCATCGACTGAAGCTGGTTTGCCACCTGCGCTATCTGCTGGATTGGCTGTGTGAAATTCTTCACATACTGTATAAATGCCTGGATATCACCGATTGTGATGACATTCTTTATGGCAAGTATACCACCTGAGATGGCTACTCCCGCATATCCTAAGTTTCCTACAAACTGCATGATAGGCATCATAAGTCCTGAAAGGAACTGTGATTTCCATGCGGATTTGTAGAGCACATTGTTGGCCTCCTTAAAGGTCTTTACAGTCTCTGCCTCTTTATTATATGCCTTTATGACGAGGTGGCCTCCGTACACCTCCTCGACCTGTCCGTTTATGTGTCCCAGATACTCCTGCTGCTGTCTGAAGTATTTCTGTGAATGCTTTATGACAAACGAAATAAGTATCATCGAAACTGGCAGGATAACGAGTGAAATCAGCGTCATGAGCGGTGAAATAGACAGCATCATGACCAGTGTACCGACCAAAGTGGCAACAGATGTAATAATCTGTGTGATACTCTGGTTCAAGCTCTGTCCGAGTGTGTCCACATCGTTTGTGATACGCGAAAGTACCTCACCATATGTCCTTGACTCGAAATACTTCATCGGCATACGGTTGATTTTGCTCGTGATGTCCTTACGCATCCTGTAGCAGGTCTTCTGCGTGATGCCTGTCATGATAAGTCCCTGGGCAAACATAAAGATGGCACTCACCACATATAAAGCCAGCGTAAACAAAAGAACCTTTGCAATATAATCAAAATCTATGCCGCCTGTTCCTGCAATCTTGTTCATAAGTCCATCGGCAAGCGCAGTGGTGGCTTTACCCATGACCTTCGGTCCTGCAACGGAGAAGACAGTCGAAACTGCTGCAAATATCATAACTGCAATGATGGCAGCCCAGTATCTACCGAGATACTTTATGAGTTTCTTTGTAGAGCCCTTGAAATCCCTGGCCTTTTCTGTGACCATTCCTGGGCCACGTCCCATTGGCCCTCTTGGCCTCTTAGGAGGCATCTTAAACTGTTCGTTATTATTCTCACTCATCTTACATGCCCTCCTTTTTGTTATCATCAATTCCAAGTTCCCTGGCTGAAAGCTGTGACTGTGCAATCTGCATATATACATCGCAATTTTTAAGAAGCTCCTCGTGGGTGCCTTTTCCTACGATTTTACCGTCATCGAGCACGAGAATCTGGTCAGCATGAATAATCGTGCTGATACGCTGTGCCACGATAATGACGGAAGCATTCTCTGTAACCTCTGCTAAGGCTGCACGCAGACGCGCATCAGTCTTCATATCGAGTGCTGAAAAGCTGTCATCAAACACATAGATATGAGGGTCCTTTGCGATAGCTCTTGCTATGGCAAGCCTCTGCTTCTGGCCTCCTGACACGTTTGAGCCGCCCTGTGCGATTGAGCTTTCATACCTGTCATTCTTTGTCTCGATAAACTCAGAAGCCTGTGCGATATCCGCAGCCTTTTTTATCTGCTCATCACTCGCGTCTGCTTTACCAAAGCGCAGGTTTGAGGCGATGGTTCCCGAGAAAAGAATACCCTTCTGCGGAACAAAGCCTATTGACTCGCGAAGCTCTCTTAGTGTGTAGTCTCTGATATCGTGTCCATCAAGCTCTATTGAGCCTCCCGTCACGTCATAGAAACGCGGAATCAGGTTTACAAGTGTAGACTTTCCACAGCCGGTGCTTCCAATGATAGCTGTGATTTTGCCCGGCTCCGCCACAAAATCAATGTCTGAAAGCACATCCTCCTTTGCTCCCGGATATCGGAAATCCACATGGTTGAAACGGATAACACCTCTGTGCTCAGCCTCAGTAACAGGCTCTTTTGGATCATTTACAGTGCTGTTTGTCTTTATAACCTCATCGATACGCTCTGCCGCAACACCTGCTCTCGGAAGCATGATGGACATGGCTGAAAGCATAAGGAATGACATAACAATCATCATGGCATATGTAATAAACGCAGTCATGGTACCTACCTGCATGGAGCCATTGTCTATTCTGCCTGCTGCAACCCACACGATACCAAGTGTGATGCAGTACATGATCATGGACATCCCCGGCATCATAAAGGTCATGACACGGTTTGTAAACAGCTGTGTGCGTGTAAGCTCACGGTTAGCCTCATCAAACCTCTTTTCCTCCTCCTTCTCACGGCCGAAAGCCCTGATAACGGAAAGACCTGTAAGAATCTCACGAGAAACAAGGTTTACCTTGTCTACAAGACTCTGCATAATCTTGAACTTTGGCATCGCAATGCCAACCAGTGTGAAAATAAAAACCATGATGGCAGCAACCGCAATGGCAATCACCCACTCCATGCCGGATTTGGTCTGTGCCACCTTGATGATACCACCGATACCAACGATTGGCGCGTAAAGCACCATACGAAGCATCATAGTAGTAACCATCTGAATCTGCTGTATATCATTCGTGCTTCTAGTAATCAGTGATGCCGTAGAGAATTTGTTAATCTCGGCATTTGAAAAACCTACAACCTTTGAAAAGGTCTTCTCCCTCAAATCCCTGCCGACAGCGGCACCGACCTTTGAAGCCGCAAAACCTACAACACATGCTGCTATAAGCATAATTGCTGCAAAGGCTGCCATCTTGGCTCCTGCCTTCCACAGATAAGCAACCTGATTGGCATCCACGTCGATTCCTGCATTCTCATCACACTTTGTCGCAAAAGTTACACCCATGGACTTTAAAGTAGCTGAACCCACCGCATCGATTTTTTCCTGCACCTTGCTTCTTATCTGCTTTATCATGTTATCATCGAGCGCTACTCCCTGCGGGATAGCCGATGCATCCACATCCATCTGCTCACCCGACTGAAAAGCCTGATATGCCATGACAAGAGGAACCAAAAGCTCCTCATCCAGCTTATCAAGTGTGTCCGAATCAGCTGTCAGTTTGTATTTTGCCACACCGTCATCAGATTTTGAAGCATCCTGCGCCTCATAACAGTCCGTAAATTTTTCTTTCTCGTCAGACAGCATAAATGTCTGTGCCATCTGATAATCCTCCGATGTAATCTCCTTTGGCAGGATATGCTCAATGCCATGATCCTGGATACCAACATCAATGATGTCAGATGTGTACGCAGGCAAAGCCAGATCACAGTAAGCCTGAGCAATGAGAAAAACAAATATTAATATGATCCATCGCCAGTATGGAATCAGGTTTTTGAAAATTTTACTCATAAACGTTTCCTTTCTTTCCGGTTAATTATCCCCCATACACGAATGCAAAAATATCCGCAATCGTGCGCATACTATTTATTTTATCAATTAGCGTGGATAATTCAATAAAGAAAGTATAAAGAAACAGTAAAAAAACAGAGACTATATAAATGGTTTATATAAGTCTCTGTTTGATAAATTGTGCTTAAACGAAAAGTATGTGATAGCCAGGAGCCTTTGAAAACTAATCCAAATCGGCAAGACCTACACGCTGTATCTGGAAGGTCTTGTATGCCTTGGCTGTTGTGGTCTCTTTATCCCCACCACTCGCCAGTGACTGATAAATCTTACTATATCCTACGGCATAAATCTTTATAGAATTAGCTTCCTCCGGTAAAACACTCAATGGTACCTTTACCTTATATGTCTTGTTATTTTCAAAGAAGTTCCTTGGATCTTTTTTTAATTCACTGTTTTCTTTACTGTTATTTATCAGTTCATTTTCAGTTCCGTCATTATTCAGTGAATAGATATCCCAGTCCACCTTCTTTAAGTAAATCTTATCATCTCCGGTGCCAATCGTTTCATCTTTTGGATTTTTTTGCGGATCCTCGATATAAAAGTCCATATAAACAACAGTTTTATCATCAATCTGATTACGTACGAGGTTTGAATCCTTTACCGTAAAATAAACATCCTGCGTACTGTCTGCACCATCTAGTCTGGCATCCGCTTTATTAGCTGCTTCTTCTTCAATGGCATCATCAATAGTTGCATATAATGTAGATATGTCATTTGAATCGGTATCAGCATTCTCCTTAAGATAAATTGACGGCTCATGAACCGCTGCACTATATGCAGCAATCATAGTGTTTATATAAAGTTTCAATTCATCCTCATTATTTGAGAAATCGGAGTGTCCTACACCTGAGTATGTTACATTTCCCATTGTGTAAATATAATAATTATTTCTTACATCCTTTGGAGACTGCTCATAAATTCCCTGGTTTGACAAGGTATACCATACAACAATATCACTCTCACCATCACCATCAGCATCCTGATTCATATCCAGCTGGTAGTACTGCTTATGAGTGGTAGCTATATTTATTTCGTCAGCAATCTTAAAAGGATATGTGGTAATCTGTCCTGAATTAACCTTGACTGCCTTATTAGTCTTAGCTTCAACATCATAATTATCAAGCCCTGAATACAGCCTGTACTCGCCATGATCACTACCATTATCTTTCCACTGATACTGATTTAAATCCGCATAAGTAAATCCCTGATTCTGTCTGACAATAACTGTATTACCAGATTTTGGCTCATATGCAATATCAGTGTTATTCTTTTCAGCGGTCTCTACAGCTTTTGTAAAATCCGAATCAGTACTCTTTAATGTATTGCCCTTCTTTAAATACTCATTTGACAGTATTCCATACCTGTCCAGTCCGACAGTATCGCGAATTATAGAGTTAAACTTATATCCCCAGACATTATTATATTTATTATCATTTTTATTATTACAAAATGACGTTGTATCATGAGCAAACAATACCGGTTTTCCTGACTGGATATATGCTTTTATTTTATCGAGATGATTATTTGTATTATCAATATCATAACAATCACCAAATCCAATCACAAGCATATCGTATGTCTGCAGCTTATCACATACCTCATCCATTTTAGGTACGTCGTCATAACGAACTGTTTCTATATCCAGATCAAAATCCTTCACTTGACTAAGTAATTTATTAAACTTTGTATTGCTATCATTCTTCTGCGCCTGCATATCAAAATTTCCCCTAAAGCCCTCATTATGCTCCAACTTTGAATTAATCTGAAGAATCTTGACTTTTGTAGGACTGCCTTTTGAATTTTTGACATACACATATCCGGATTTCTGATCATATCTGTAGCTATTTGTAGCCTGACTTACACGAAGCTGCCAAGGCATAACTCCTACATAGCCATTCGGCAAATCATAGACCAGTTTATAATTATAATTGCCTGCATTCAGACTATACATATATTTACCATTATCACCCATTACCGGATTCACAATAGTGCCATCACAATATATTTTTATCTTATTTGCATCTATTCCTTCATTGGTTGTCGAAAACTTACCATCGGAATTTGAATCCAAAAACAGCTGTGCATTAAAACTTGCTTTGGAATCAGCACCGCCTGCATTGTTTATTGAAAATTCCAATGTGATCTGATTATTACTAATCTCAACATAATCTGTATCTTTTACTTTTTCCTGCTCCTTGAGTAATATTTCAGGTTTTTCAGTAGTCAGGTAGGTAACAAGCACCGCTGTCTCATTTGACTTATTTTTTAAGTCTCCCTTGTTGTCCACTTTAAGAACATTATCTTTATCTTTTGCATATTTTAAAAAGGTAAAAACATTTGAACAGTTATCAATGTAATCCTCATTAATTCCACTTTTATACTTGCTATCATTGCTGAAAAAGCCATCTGAAAAGACGACAGGAAAGCCCGCCTTTATATAATCCTCCAATTCTGAAACCTTCTGCTTAGTAATATCATTGCCTGAGCCTCTGTATGTGTTTGGAGCAGTTAAATAATCAGCATTATTTCCATTTCCTCTTAATGTAAACTGAGTATTAAGCGCCTCTCCATTATTTATATAATCAGTATCCAGCAATCCCGCATGACCATTCTTGAGCATATCATATCCCCAATAATTTACCACATCTTTCGGATTTATAACAACAATGTCACCAACATTTGAGTATTTAAGCCCATCCATTTTCCAATCATTATATACTGTATGACCATCTCTATAATTCAGATTATCGGCTACAAGTCCCATATATATCATATCATAATTATTGAGATCCTCTATTCTTCCAATAAATTCTGCACTCGTAACCCTTGTTATTGTAACCTTTTTTTTCTCCGGGCATCTTGATCCAAGCCAATTTTTTAGCTTATCATAATTTAAAGCGTCAGACTCATTTTTTACAGTTCCGGGCTCTATATCCAGTATGTTCAGACTATCTGTCGGATTTATAATGTCTCTTTTATCGGCATACGATATGATATAGCTTAAAACTATCGCCTTTGAAATCTCCTTGTCATAGTATGCATACTCGTCCTTTCCAAGAGTATCATTTTCTTTTTTCCTGCTTGTATTCTCTGAGTTGATATACTCTGCTATCTCGTCAAAATTTTCATTTTTAGCTGCTTCGACAAATTGAGTTTCATCTTCATTTGCAATAAATGCAGAAGCAAAATCATCTCTTAAAACAAATGGCACATCCGTACTAGGATTATAGTTTCGTGGAATGACATATTCGTTGCCAATTACATAGCCATGTGTACGAGTTGAACTGTCAACTTTGTAATACGTTATGACCTTGTTATCATTCCAGTTAATAAAATTATCAGCAGAATCCTTTGTAAAATTCAAGGAACTGAAATTGTTACAGCTCAAAAGACCTGCAAGCTTTTTAATATTACTTGAGTAATCTGCAGATGAAGAAGCCCACACAATACCATTATCCACTATAACAGGCATCATGATACCACTCTGATGTACACGCTGGACTATCTGCTTTACCTTGTCCCATGAAATGTCATTATCAGGTTTATATGTTGCAGCATCGTCTCCTAAATCCTTTGAAAGGATGGACTTTGAGCCGGAAAGATAGAGTAAATCAATTGTTGCCACATCTATCTGCTCAAGCTCCTTTGGTGTGACCGTTTTTACCTTGAAGGTCATATTGGCAGTCTTATCATCATCGCCTGTCTTTCCCTCCTGGTTAAATACACCGTTTCTGAACCAGTTATTGTTCTTGAAACCACCCTTATAATATATGTGTGTGGTATTTACAGGATAATCAAGCGAGCCGTTTTTATCAGCCACCATTATATAGTCACCTTTTCCCTTACCCACATAGGTGTATGTCTGGCTGTCCTTAACTATATCAAAATATCCATCTGTATCAGTGAGGATTACCTTTCCTGTGTTATCTGCCGACTGATTGTCCGGTGTGCCATCATCTATCTTCTCGTATGGATTCTGTGAATCAAGCACTGCTCCATACTCGCCGGTCTCATCGTAATTAAACTCAATAGGTACCTCAGTGTTCACCTCGTAGTAGGTCTCATCATCAGTGATTTTATCTGCAGGCACATACTCCATCTCAACCGTATAGTATGTATACTTCTCATAATCCGGCTTACTGCCATCAGGCAGACCAGCCATCCGGTCAGCCCTGGCAACAAATTCATATGGTGAGGTAGTATCTGAATTGTCAGTCCTATAAATATATGCCTTTGGGTCATATTTTGCGATGGTTTGCATGCTCTCATCGGAAACGATTGCATATGAACTCTTTATAGCATAGACTACATGCTTCTCAACTGTATCGTCAGCTGTGCCTGTATCTGGCGTATTATCTGTACTGCTGTCTGTATTTCCATCAGCTTTCTGTGAATTATCAGACGGTACCAGATACTGGGTATTTGTCATGCCATCCGGCAATTTGACTGCAGTAAAAGCAACACTGTAGTAGCCTCTTTTTCCGGGTGCCTTAATTTGATTGCCATTTTCAGTCTCTGTATTTGAGCCATCTTCTGTCTCATCCTCGCCCTGCATGAAAACATAATGGTCAACATTTTGTCTGTAATGACCTGTAGGCAGTCCCTCTTCATTTACAGCAAGCTGGTAATCGGTATTGAACTTATAATCTCCCTCCGCCTGCTCTGTCATCTTATAACCGGTGGTACCCTTGTTTATTCTGTCCATATCTACAAGGGCAAGCTCTGTCCAGTCATCGCCCTGACTGACATAGCTCTCCTCATACGGCTCATAGTAAAGAGGCTTTGTGTTATCCTTTTTCTCGGTAGTAATAGGTGCAAGCTTTGTTTTCAGACCTTCCATATAGGCAGACCTGTTTTTTACACCGGCACCATCTTTGTCAGACATCTTTGACAGTGTACCAAACCAATCGTCAGGCTCCTGACCGTCGATCAGATAGCCAATGGATGCCATTTTCTTGTCAGGCACCACCTCCACTATATTGAAGGGCTTGTCCTTGCCATGTGAGCTGACTATATCAGATATTCCATTGAATGCTACATTTGCATCGACCTTTGTTAGGCTGTCATTCAGCACAAAAGCTGCCACAACGAGACATCCTGTAAGTGTGAGTGATATTGGAACCACTATTTTTTTTCTTAATTTGCTCATTGCGATTGCTCCTTTTAGTTATGTGGCCTACATCTTAATGTAATAATATTTGATCCTATAGATGGATCTGATTTCAAAGTAACCCAAATCAATACATCATACTCTTTATTATATAAATTCAATCCAGACGTAAAAGCAATTGTCTGGTTAAAATCTCCCTTCCAGTGCGTAGTCTTATCAATATGATAACTAAGATAATTACCACCACCATAATTTCCTTTTTCTTCACTATTGTTATCTAAAATATCATCATTATTTATTTTAGTTTTCACTCCATCAATGTACTGATAGGTTTCTATATGCCATTCAAAATCGTCAGGATCGTATCCTATTCCGCTATTTTTAACATTTTCTGGTTCGAGCCATGTTTTCAATGTTGCCCCTGGCACCAGCACATTTTGCATTTCTTGATTAGTCAGCCAATTACGTGTATCAACCACATTTATCGTTACAGATGTATATTTGGAAGTATCTTCTTTTGAAGTCACCTTAACTATAAACTGCTTTGATGTTTCATTTTCTCCGATAGATAATTTTGCTGCATTTCCAGAAGAATTAAACGTTGTTCCATTCCAATCAGCGGCCCTGCCGGTGTATGACCATGTAACATCCTGGCTTGGATTATTTCCACCCAATATTTTAGATGTAAATTCAAGGACATTACTATTATCCTTTCTGACATATGAAATGCTCTGACCAGAGACATCTCTGCCACCATAATATATATGTACAGAAATCGGCTCTGCCGGTGCCACATACTCCACATCTGCCCCAGTCGGTACCTTATTGCGCATAGTGAAGTTCTGCTTTGAAGTATACTTCTTGTCTCCTGCCTTAAAGTCCACGACAATTCCGACAGAATTCTTGCTTTCTGCCTCGCTTAAATCAGGTGTAAAGCCTGTGACATTTTCTGCCATAAGAGATTCCTTGCCCTGACCATCCGCCTTCACCGCACCTGTTGCAGGATCCAGTGTATCCTTTCGCAGATAGATTTTGTGCTCTGATGGTCTGTATATGATATTGTATGTACAATCCTTGTTGTAGATAATCAGCTTGCTGTCGGATGATGTTTCCTCAGATGATGCTTCTTCGGATGACGCTTCTTCCGCTGATGCAGTTGCAATATAACCGGCCTCAGGGGCTGCTGATGCCACCTCCACCGGCGCTGCCACTGTAGCAGGCTCATACTTGACACCCTTTTGCGCATCAATTATCAGGTCTCCTATCTGATTCATCGTAAGCTGTGCCTCATACTGTAAATCTACATCCTTTGAAGCATACTTATACTGCTTCGTGCTCGTACCGATAAAGCCTGCAACAGCCAGACCCAGTATTCCCATTATCGCCATGACAATGACAAGCTCAACAAGTGTAAAGCCACTGTTTTTCCTATTATTTGATTTGTTCATGCGCTTTAAAAGTTTCATGGTTCATCTTCCTCTCCGATTTCATCATACAACCTTATAACAGCCTTGCGTCAAAATAAAATATTCATCATTAAACTATGTAAATTACTCACATACCACCTTACCGGTCTCCTTGTATATCGTGATAACCTTTTCTGTGCTGTTTTTTTGAATCCAGATACGGCTGCAGCACTTACCATTGGCATCAGGCTTTTGTGCACCTGAGCTTCTGTCAAACTGAAGCATTATCTTGTCTGAGCTGTTCAATTGTGTCTTGTCACTATAATCATCCTTCATGGAATAGTAAACATCAATCCTGCTCTTTCCTATTTTGCTCGGAGCAGATACTGTACCATTTATGGTCGTCTTATAATAGTAGGCACCATCTGATGCATCCTTATATATCTCAAGAACTGCGCTGTCCTTTCCCATAGTGGTGACTCTTGTTTTATTAATTATCGATTCAATATTTCTGGCACACTGCTTCACCTCAACACCCATGACCGAGCGAATGGATATGGTTGCCGCACCTATGAGTACGACAGATATCGCTATCACTACTATAAGCTCTACCAGAGAGAAACCACCATTATTCTTTTTTTCTTTTACAGACATATTGGATTCCTCCCTTGTATATATCGTCAAAATTTGTCAAATATAAATATTTCGCAGCTGTTTTGCGCCTTAGAAGCCGCTTGTTTTCTACTCCTTGGTCCAGTTCTGGTATGTAATGAGCGTAGCATAATCTATTTTTGTATCTGCCTCTTTCTTATTTGAAAAAGAAGAAACATTACCCAGATAGTTGGCACCGTCCATGAACACATCATACAGGTGCAGTGCATCGTCTGCATCACTTACCTTTTCAAGAAGCAATGTCTTAAATACCTCCTGAGTACCATTATCAATCTCGCACTGGTCTTTGTTTACAATTATCCTGCCCTTTGCAACTATGGTACCTGTAAAGTCAGCATTCAGTGTCACATCTCCCGTAGCAACAATTATATCCACATTGTGTGATTTGTCATTTGCATCATAGGTGTAGTTACCGTTTTTGACAATTGCCTGGTATTTTTTTCCCTGATACTCAGTCTCAAATATATGTTTATTACCGGAATTTGGCACTATTTTCAGCAAATTGGTATTGTTAACTATATTTGTAAAAAGCGAAACACTTGCTGCATTTGCCGGTAAATCCGCATAATTTGTCAAAAGCTTTGAGTTTAGTGCAGTATATGTGCGCTGTAAAGCATCCGACTGTGCATCCATGTCCACACCATCAGCTATGCCCTTCAAAAGGCTTAAATTGCTGCCATCGTAGATGCTGTAATTGCCGGCAGTATAGATGCTTGCAGCCTCATTTACCTGTATGCTGTCAGTATAAAACTTAGTGTATCTCTTGAGCTTGTCACTGTCTGCACCAAAATAGTCACTGTAATACTCAGCAGCCTTGTTCGTTGGCAGATTGACATAATAGTATACAAGTCCGTCATCCTTATTATCAGTAGAAGGAACAAAGACCTTCTTTATACACTTGTCGATTGTCTTTGACTCCGGCAGATATGCCGAGAGGGCCTTACCTGTCTTTGTGCTGACCACATTAGCATTAACTTCAGTATACTTTGTCTGATCCTGTCCGGTTGCCGTGATATCCTTGTACTCCTTATAGGAAAGTGGATTCTTGTTGTAAAGCGATTTGGCATCCGCACCATCTCCACTTGTGCCTATGCACTCAGGCGGCACAAGGTATGCTATCTGGTCACCCTTTACAGAGATTGACTCACCCATAGGCACATTGCTATTTTCTGTACCCACACCACTTGAGTTTACAATAGCCTGGGTATTGATATATGCGGTTCCTGCCAACATAAGCTCCCTGATATTTGACATATCAAGAGATGCCTCCCTGCCGTTTATGATAATAGCAGAGCTATCGCCTGCGACAGGATTTTCCTTATCAGCGCCTCCGTTGCCAAAGCCGACGTACTTCGCATTGTTATTCTTATTATTCTTTCCAAGTGTGACCTTTGAGCCTGTACCCTTTAAGGTCATGTCATCTGCCACATATGTCATGCCATCTAAATTGACTGTTGCACCATTTACATTTATGTTGCTTGTCCACAGCTGGCACTGTGAATCAACAGAAAGTGTACTGTTATTGTGTACCCCCGCCATATTCTTTTTTATTGTACCAGTATCTTTTCCGGCAAAGTCTCCCACCTCTATATCGCCCTCTGCAATCATATAGCTGGTATCCTTTACATCAAGTGTGGCATTGTTTGGAATGGTAACACTCGTAGTAGAAGTCCCTGTGCCTGCCGCATTTTCACAGCCGGCGTAGAGATTACCGGATAGATTCACTTTATTAAGTCCTGATATAATATCCAGTCCTTCATTTCCGACAAGAGAATATGTAAAAAGCTCCGGAACTCCTCCCGATGCTGTAAAGCTCATGGATGGAACTCCCAGAGAAATATCTGTTTCTATTATTGATTTAAATCCCTTTTCATCGGTATACTCTACCCTGATGCCATTAATGACTGCGCGGCTGTTGTATACCTTGAGCAGTCCATTTCCATTTTCATCGGCATTTACCGCCTTGACCACAGCGTGTGGCTTTGAGTTTTCGTCTGTGAGCTTACTATCCACATAGTCTTTAAGCTTTTCAGTTTTATAGTGCATACCGGTATTGTCAGACTCAAGACTTCCCTTTAAGCTCTTTAAATACTCCTGCGCAAATATACTCTGTCTGCCGGCCTCATTTATGCTGCTGTCAGAGTAATTCTCCATAACCTTTGTATATCCTGCTGAGTAAGCCTTGGAAATATCTCCCTGCAGACCGGTACATATCTGATCCAGCACACCCTCTGCCGAGTAAAAGTTGTCTGTATTTTTTTCGTCCGTCACCTTCATCTGGAGGTTCATAAGCGCTATCCACAGCACAGTCACAGCTAAAACAGCCACTATAGCCATTGCAACTACAACCATCACAAAGGAAGCACCACGGTTATCATTACGCTTCATAATTAATACCCCATGCTTCCGGTCATCGTAACAACCGGGTCTTTATCATTAAATATATCATCCAGTGAAGCCTTGCTCTCGTATACAGCCACCTTCACATCATACAGCCTTTCAGATGTCTTGCTTTTTGTCAGATTCTTTATATCGACAATTGCCTTTACATCATTCTGAATTACATTGTTATTAAAGCCATATATAGCTTGATCGGGCTGTAGTGGATTATCCGGTGCTCCCATATTTACATTCAGATTGGTGGCTATATGAGTATAAGCATGACCTGTACGATTTCCCGGCTCACTTACCTTCACATATGCCTTATATGTACTCTCCTTCGTGCTCAACTCTGACTGATCCGATATAGTCTTTTGCTTTACAATATTTACCGTGCAGTCCAGCTTGCCCTTATTATTGATTATAATGACATCGTTGCAGGTATTGTAAAGTGCTCCTGTAGATGTGTACCATGGATTGTAAAACAGATAGACATTTCTCAGATTATGGTTCACAGTATCTGAAGAATTGTCGTAAATCACCATGGTATAATCATCCTTCAGTGCACTATTCGGATCCGGAAAAGTCTTTCTTACTCCATTCTTATTGATAGAATACGAATATGACACCGTCACCTTGGTAGCCTTATTGCTCGCAGCCCCACTCTTTTCTATATCAATTGTGATAGTTCTCTTTATATCACTCTGCTGTACAATGAAGCCCGGATTCATATTGTTAAATGCAGATATAATATTTGTAGCAGAATACCTGTCTGCACTCATGCAGTCGAAATTTGCGTCCATGGCCGACATATCTGCCACCTCGTCCATGTTGTACTCTGTAACCTTATTGTCCGCCTCTTTCTTGCCCGTTGTAGGGTTTACCTTTGTCGCGTCAGATTTTGCATCCACTGTCACAAGAGCATTGTATTTCTTTGTACCTGACTGCACGCCTGACATATAGAAATAATACTTGTGCGCATCCGACTCCCTGAAATTCCAAAGCGATGTATCGCTTATTTTGGCTGATGCATCAGTCTTGTGGATACAGCTAGTGATGACATCATCCTTGTTTACAATCTCAGCACTGATATCCTCAAGTCTTTTTACATTATCAAACTTGCCCGACTTCTTAAGAAGCTCACATGCACTGCTTCCATCTGATATATTAAAACCGTCCGCCACATCAAAGCCCTCCGACGGATAGTTAAACTGATATGCCAGTGTCTTCATGGAGTTCTTCTCAATACCCTCCATAATGTTTGTCGCCAGATGTGTAGCATTCATCTCGTTTTTAGCCTTTACATTGGTCTTTGTAGCTGTGACAAATGCATTCAAAAAAGGAAGCACGATTATTGCGAGAATAGCAATCGACACAATAATCTCCACAAGTGTTACTCCTCGATCATCGTTTTTTAGCTTTCTCAAATCTGCTTCCTCCCCTCTTGTATTTTGTTATCTCATAACTCAATAATCTAACATTTGATATTTATCACTTACGGTCTCAATAACCCGCTAATCTAATAACCTAATATTATAATAATCAGTTAGTTTGTTGTACCAAACAGATTATTTGTACCATGTGGTACTGCAGGTATGTATGGTGCCTCATATGGCTTATCAAGTCCATACAGGAAATATGAATCCACAAGCATCTCACCTGTCAGCTTGCCTGTCGAATCATCAAAGCTCACGTTGAGCGTGCTGATAGTTTTCTTCTGTGATGAACCAATCACCTCTCCAAGCATAGCCTTAAGCCCATGATACTCTGTCTTGAATGCCATAACTGTGCTGACATCATAAAGCTGATAACCTGTAACCGTAGACTTTGCAGAGCCTGTTGATGTACTGCCATCAGCTGCACTGCCGTCGCCTGTCTGTGACTGAGAGCTGTTGCCATCAGCGGTCTGAGAGCTCTGCGAACTGTCTGCATTACTGCTATCCGTGGTACTGCTGTCTGAACTGCTTCCTGACGAAGAATCTGTACCGGCTTCACCGGTCGGATTATTCACATCAATAGCTGTCGGTGAGCCGACTGTAAGCTCTGTAATATTTGTATTGGTAGATTTCTCGATAGCAACCGCATCCATGATGCCGTTTTCTATCTGTAAATATGAAGGGAAATTGTCATATACCTGCTGCATGGCATCAGACATATCCTTTGTCTTCTTTGTGTAGTCATCCGCCTTTGCCGCAAGTGCTGAAAGCTGATTGTACTGTGATTTCAGATTCATATTTTCGCTCTTGAGTGAATCCCTCTTATTGGACTGCGGCATAAAAATCAAAAAATATGTCAGTGCTAAAATGGCAACACCCGCTAATATAATAAGTAACTTTTTATCTCTCGTTGACATCCTAACACCCCCTACTGATTTGTACTGTCTGTATCTGATGATGAATTACTATCCGTCTGTGACTGTGATGACGCATCTTTTGATGTATCATCTGGCTCACTGCCTGTGCCATCCCCCGATTCAGAAGCAGCACTGTCATCAGCCTTTACATATGTGCAATCTACTGTGAACTGAACCTTTGAAGCACCGGTCTCATCAACCTCCTCTGTGATGGTTGACACATTGGATACCATGATACTCTCAAATGTACGAAGCTGTGCAATCACATCAGCCGCTATATCCTTGCTGCCCGTCTTTATGGTCATCGAAACACCATCAGTCGTAACAGACATATTCACAAGCTTTGCCTCTGACGGAAGCTTCTGCTCCAGCTCATCCACGAAGCCCGTTATCTCATCATTCTTGTTGGATGAGGCGCTCTCAAGAAGCTTAGTCCAGTCATAGTCCTTCTTGGTCTGGTTGTACACATCATATATCTTCTGTGCATATGACAAATCAGAAACACGCGCTTTAAGCGTCATATTGTCTGAAGTTAAAACAAGATTTGAAAAAATGCTGTATGCCGTGATACCAACTGCAACTACCACACACAAGCCAAAAATGAGAAGCTGCACTGCAAAAGAAACAGGCTTTTCGGCTTCCTCCCCTGCCGGTACCGGAAGAGGCTTTCCATCAGGACCGACAGGTGGATTTCTCTGCATCCCTGCCTGTGCGCCGCCGGATGGCATAGCACCTACAGCTGTTCCTGCCATAATCGGAGCACCGATTCCCTTGTTTTTCTTACTGTCAAGTATATCAAGCGGGCTCAGTGAACATCCGACACAGTTGAAATACTCTGCAAGCTTTGCCTCTGCGAGGTTTATGCTCTTTGCCACATGTATGCCGTCAAACTGCTGGAGCGGAACCACCTTGACATTGAGCTCATTGGTCAAAAGCTTTGAGAGTCCGCTGAAATCAGCACCTAAGCCAATGAGGAAAATTCTATCGATAGGAGTATCTGAGTTTCTCGACTGATAATAGTCTATCACTCGTCCGAGACTGCTTATCAGATTGGAAAGCGAGTATGATACATTCAGGCGAAGCTTTTTAAAGCGCTCCGAATCAATCTCATGCCCCATAGGATCCATGCCGCCGCCCGCCGGCTCATCAGGTACTGTGCCATCAGGCCTTATTGCAAGGCAGGTCTTTCTGCGTGCCACATCAACTGCATCGGTAAATGACAGATACTCTCCAAAAAGCTCACTATCCTGAATCTCCTCAATAGCATCAGCAAGTCCATAGTTGACATTGCGCTGCAGCTTTACCATGCTTCCATCCATTACAGTCAGTGTGGTAGAAACTTCATCCACCTTGACAGTCACCTTCACATCTCCGGGAATCTCTCTTCTCATGAGCTGCTTAATGGCATTTCCACTATAGTCAAGTGCTACAAGCTGCAGCCTGCAATCAGCTGCAAGAGCACCATACGACAAAATAAGATCATTAGGCACAGCAATAACCGAAAGACGTAATTTCTTTTCTTCCGGTCTGTCAATCTTCTCTATAATCTGATGTACCAGCTTGTACTGGCTCAAATCCACCGGAAAATAATCCGATGCATTCATTGCAATCATTTCCTTAAGCTGTTTTTCCTTAACAAGTGGAAGCTCAATATCTCTGCTTGCTATACGCGCTGAATTTAAAACAAAAACAGCTTTTTTGGTGGAAATCTTCTTTTCCTTCAGCTTACTGTATAAGATAGAACGAAACATTCCATCCGGCTGTACCACTCCATCATTAATCATCCCCGGTGGTGTCGGAAATCCGAACATATTGTAAATCTTGGGATTTTTTGCTTTGTAATCAATCTCAACTACTCTGGTAAGGTTCTCCCCTATTTCAATGCCGAGTACCCTGTTTGCCATAACCTAATCCTCCATGTTTATCTTTGTTTTACACTGTATACGTCTGTAAAACTTTCGTAACTGTACTGAACAGTTACAAACTTTCTATATAAATTTCGGTATATCTGTGCTTTACTCTGCTTTTATCTCACCGTAAGTCATATCGCCTGCGTTTGTGTCAAGTACGCTTTATTATAACACACTTTTCAAAAGCCTGCGAGTGTCAAATATGCCGTTATCATTTTCTCACCCCATAGCATCGAAATAAATATTCCGGCTGCCAAGTATGGTCCCATTGCAAGCCTGTTGCCTGCGTTTGTTACTTTCATACGAATCAGATGTATCACGGAACCTATGATGCATCCCAGGAAAAATGCTAATGTAATATTCTGCCAGCCTATCGCAAGGCCCGCACACGCCATGAGCTTGACGTCGCCGCCACCTATGGCTCTTCCTCCACTTACAAGAAGAAGGATTTCAAGAAATAAACTGACACAAAAGAATCCTATCACATATTCAGACCAATTATCATGGTCTAAAAACACATGCAGGATTCCAATCACCAGTATAAATATATTGATTCCTAATGGAATTTCATATGTTCTCCAGTCTATCACACTCAGAACTATGAGTGCAGATGTAAGAAAGCAGTAGATGATACTCGTAAGCTCAAGTCCATTTACTGCAAATACTACTATGTATAATATACCGTTTAACGCCTCAATAATAGGGTATTGAGGTGATATCGGTTCTTTGCACTTGCGGCATCTGCCGCGAAGAAACAGCCAGCTGAAAACCGGCACCATATCGTACCACGCGAGCTGATACCCGCATCTCATGCAGTGGGACCTTTCGGTCACCACTGTCTCATGCTGCGGTATGCGGTAGATACAGACATTTAGGAAGCTGCCTATAACTATACCGAATGCAAATATTAAGATGTAGATGGGTATCAGTTCTGTGGTCATGGTTAAAAGCCTCTTTATATATTATTTATGATTTAGGGCCTTTTTTGAACTGATCTTTGTCTGAATGGTAATATGGAGAATCTCCTGTATATGTAATAGTTCCGTCTGCCTTATTATATACAATTGTTATTTTATCATCAGTCCACTTTGTGCCTTTAATTTTCGCTTTTGTTAATCCGGCATCTTTAACAGCCGTATCAGCAACTGTTCCTAGCTCTGTCTTACCCAATGTAACAGTAACCGTATTAGCAGTAGCCGAAGCCGCAACCTCTTCGTCTGCATAATATGTCTTTAAAGCTGTAGCAATATTATCACATGTTTGGATATCTGTAGCCTCTCTTGACTTCTCAACATACTTGATAAGCTGTGGAGCAAGTACACCTACAAGCACTGCCATGATGGCGATTACAACAATAAGCTCTACGAGAGAGAAACCTTTGTTGTTCTTCTGTTTCTTTCCTAACTTTTTAAATACATTCTTTACCATAGTTCTTTTCTCCTTTTCATTATAACATGGTTTTTGTGCAAAGAGCTGTGCCCTATCAGCATCTCTTTGGTTTGTATGCGCTCATTGTACCATAATTCGAAGTATAATGCAAGTTATTTTCTAGTACAATAGTATCATTGCCGTACAATTTTTTTCGCCTTTTTTAGCAATTTTAACCAAATTTTAATCAATTTATTGCATTTAAATCATATTTTTTCAAAGAAATAATCTCCCGGGCTGTATTTTGGCACAGCGTGAGGGGCTTCACTCCATGTGACCGGCTAACGCATACACTCTCGTGAGAGCTACGCTACACTGCCAAGATACTGTAGGAATTATGCTTTTAGATTTTCTATGCTTGACGAAACCGTCGAAACGCGCCGTCCGTGGCGCGGTTCTCCTTGCCCATTACTGCTCACACCATCAGTGTGACCAGTAACGATTACGGCCCATTAAAAGTGCCTCTACGAGGCAGGGGCTGTAATCTGACAATAGTTGATTTATTGGCGCATAGCTTGACAGCGTGGTGTCAAGCTTGCGTTTGAACAGCAACGATATATTACATCCCAGTGGCAGTTCATTTCTGTGTTTCATGCGCATAATTCAACAGTATCTAAGTAGCTTCGCTATTCGCTCACCCGAGAGTATATTCGCCAGCCGTTCGTAGAGAATGAAGCCCCATCCTACTGTCAGCAAAAGAGGAAGCAACCTCCGAGTTCTCGCCCAAAGATTGCTTCCTCTAATTTACATTTCACTACAATATTAGCTCACAAGCCATTTTTTTACAGTTTCCTCATCAAAATCCACACATTCAGCTATATCTTCTATTGAGTGTCCTTTTTTCTGAAGTTTTAAAGCCGTTACTTTTGCCTGACGAATTCTGCCTTCTTCTCTGCCTAATTCTCTGCCTTCATTTTTCTGTTCTTCCCACGCCTTGCACATATCAATCACCTCTTCTTTCTCATCTATGTCTATATTCGTTCCTGCAAACAGGTTGATTGCCTCGACTGTCTCTCTGTCCACATTGCTAAACTTCTCGTCATTCTGCAGCACTTCCTGCATTTTTTCCTTATCATAAGCATTCTGTAATACCTCGAAAAGCTGCCTGATTGAGGTTCTGAATCCTGTAAAGTCGGTTATCTCCCTCGGAGCCAGCAGGTTAATCCTATAATCCAGTATGAATGGCAGAAGCTCCTCGTCCACATCACCAAACATATCTGACAGCCTCCTTGGTCCATCCCATTCCTTTGTCCCGAGATACACTGTAATCGTAATTACTGGAATCAACTTATCCTCTTTCGTAAATCCCGAGAGAAATTCATCAGAAGTTGCGATATCCTTTTCCCTGCGGTGCTTTTTGGCTGTTTCCTTTACCTGATTGCCATATGCCATGACATCATAAAACATGTTTTTTACCGGAATGGAATAGTGTATATCCGACTGATTTTCTACTCCTATCAGTACCACATATGATTTGCCGGTATATTTGATGCTGGCATTTTTGAAAATATCCCTCAGCTTCTGCACCGCTATGGTCTTTTTGTCAAGCCCCAGTGCGGTCAGCACCTCTGTCGTGTCCCTTTCCTTAAGGTTTTCCGGCAGGATGACCTCTCTTCCTCCATACAGTATATTGTTGCACAGGTCAGCAAACCTGGCATTGTCAGCAAAGTATTCCTTTGCCATTGAGTCTTTTGCGCTCAATCCTTCTCCTCCTGTTCTCTTGTGTGAGCAGGAAAATTTGGTGCCAATGAGGGTATAGTGGTACAGTTTACAAGGTATACCTGTGCTGTTCTTCTTTAATATTTACGCACGGTATACAGTTCATCCGCCTTTTGACTACATTTTCTGCATTCTGTCTACATACGGCATTTCAATTTTCCTGCTGTTGATTGGTAATTAAAGCATCGAAAACTTCCATGTCCTTTGTAGAATAATGCGAAGTGGTCTGCCCTCTTCAAAGTGGTGCGCACCTGAAAAACTGTTATGTGGTGCCGCTTACAGAAATATAATGCTTTGAGTTGATTGTAGCATAGAGGTGGTGTTTTGTCATCACATTTTTTCTTTTTTGCCACAGCGTAAGGGGCTTTATCCCATGTGACCGGCTGGGCACACTCTCCCGCGTGAGCGAATAGCGAAGCTGCCTAGATACTGTTGAATTATGCACACGATACACAGAAATGCCCTGCCACGGATGGCAGGGCAAGGAGAACCGCGCCACGGACGGCGCGTTTCGACGGTTTCGTCGGGCATCGTAAATCTTTAAGGCATAATTCCTACAGTATCTTGGCTGCGTAGCGTAGCTCACGTGAGAGAGTGTGCACAAGCCATGGCTCATGGGATGAAGCCCCGTCCTACTGCCAGTACCTACAGCTGCTATGCCAGCTTCTTATTTTTCTCGAGAAGCTCATAGATTTTCTCAACGTCATAATCCGGCTTCATAGACAATGCCGCTTCGTAAATTGGAGCGATAACCTCCTCTTTTTCTTCCAGGTCATCTGCTATTTCTGCCACACTCTTGTCCTTTTGCAGCTTTTTTACAATCTGAGAAATTATCTTTTGTCTTTCTCCTAATTCTCGACCTTCTTCTCTGCCCTCTTCTCTGCCTAATTCTCTGCCCTCATTTTTCTGATCTTCCCATGCCTTACACATATCAATCACCTCTTCTTTCCCATCTATGTCTATATCCGTTCCTGCAAACAGGTTGATTGCCTCAACCGTCTCTCT
>ENA-UALA01000184-UALA01000184.1-human-gut-metagenome-genome-assembly--contig:-NODE-184-length-44678-cov-12.550097_pt1 | contig 44678 bp, 29 predicted proteins | sample MGYA00243696_ERZ654460 | MGnify/ENA primary metagenome ERZ654460 (study PRJEB26926, sample SAMN06164725) | human gut metagenome | biome: ENVO:00009003; feature: ENVO:2100002; material: ENVO:00002003... | reverse complement strand
ACTACTAAAACAATCATTTTATGGATATACAGACAGCCAAGCAAATCAGGATAGCGGATTATCTGCACAGTTTGGGTTATTCACCAGTAAAACAACAAGGTATCAACCTTTGGTACAAATCCCCATTTAGAGAAGAGACTGAAGCATCGTTCAAAGTGAATACCGAACGAGAACAATGGTATGACTTCGGTTTGGGTAAAGGTGGTGGCATCATTGAACTGGCTGCACACCTGTATGCTACCGACCATGTACCTTACATCTTGAAACGGATAGCGGAACAGACACCATATGTGCGCCCGGTATCTTTCTCTTTTGGCAAGCAAAACTCTTCCGAACCGAGCTTCCAACAGTTGGAGATTGTTCCGCTGTCATCTCCTGCCCTGCTTGCCTACTTGCAAGGTAGAGGAATAAATACAGAACTGGCGAAAATAGAATGTAGTGAAGCCCGTTTCACCCACAACGGCAAGCGGTACTTTGCCATCGCCTTTCCCAATGTATCGGATGGATATGAAATCCGCAACCGCTATTTCAAGGGCTGTATCGCCCCAAAGGAAATCTCCCACATCAGACAATCAGGGAAAGCGAGGAATACCTGTTATGTATTCGAGGGGTTCATGGATTACCTCTCCTTTTTGACATTGAGACAGGAGAGCTGCCCGAATTATCCGGAGTTGGACGGGCAGGACTACATTGTATTGAATTCCGTATCGAATATAAACAAGGTTCTCTATCCGTTGGGCAATTACGAACGCATTCACTGCTTTTTCGACAACGACCATGCAGGCATGGAAGCACTCCGGCAAATCCGCAAGGAATACGGCAGAGACAGATACATCCGTGACGCTTCGCAGACTTACAACGGATGCAAGGACTTAAACGAATACTTACAGAAACAGGCTGAGAGAAAAGGGCAAGTCCAATCCGTCAAAGGGGTGCGCAGCCAGTCACCGAAAAAGAAAAACGGCTTTCGGTTATAGCCCACTATAACTACACGCTCCGCTTTCGTAGTTGTGGGCTCTCCCGAGGGGATTAGGGCTTTGCCCTAATGACCCACTCAGGGCGTTTCACCCCTGAGAACCCCGAGCAAAGAGTGACCCTCTCTTTGCAATCTCCGCTTATGGGTTGTACCCCTAAGAACCCCACTGCGGAAGCGAAGAAACAATCTATTGCGAACAATAAAACAGAACAGCTATGGCAACAAAATCAAGCATACATATCAAGCCTTGCAACATTGCATCAAGCGAGGCTCATAACCGTAGGACTGCCGAGTATATGCGTAACATCGGCAAGTCCAAAATCTATATCGTTTCTGAACTCTCAGCCGACAACGAACAGTGGATAAATCCCGGCTTCGGCACTACCGAATTGCGGACACATTACGACAACATCAAACGGATGGTCAAGGAAAAGACCGGACGTGCCATGCAGGAGAAAGAACGTGAACGCAAAGGCAAGAACGGAAAAATAATCAAAGTGGCAGGGTGTTCGCCAATCCGTGAAGGTGTGCTGCTCGTCAGACCAAACACCACATTGGCAGATGTGCGTAAATTTGGCGAGGAGTGCAAACAACGCTGGGGTATCACTCCGCTGCAAATCTTTCTGCACAAAGATGAAGGACATTGGCTGAGCGGACAACCCGAAGCCGAAGATAGGGAGAGTTTCCAAATTGGTGGAAAGTGGTTCAAGCCGAATTATCACGCTCATATCGTTTTCGATTGGATGAACCACGATACAGGAAAGAGCTGTAAACTAAATGACGAGGATATGACCGAAATGCAGAGTTTGGCTTCTGACATTCTCTTGATGGAACGAGGACAATCTAAAGCCGAAACAGGCAAGAAACATCTGGAACGTAACGATTTCATCATAAAGAAACAGAAAGCCGAACTGCAACGTATAGAGGAAACCCAAAGGTACAAGGAGCAGCAGGTAACTCTTGCTGAACAAGAACTCAAACAGGTAAAATCCGAGATACGCACGAACAAACTCAAAAGCGTAGCCACCGATGCGGCCACCGCCATAGCAAGCGGAGTCGGTTCTCTTTTCGGAAGTGGAAAACTGAAAGAGTTGGAGCATAGCAATTCGGAACTGCATCAGGAAATAGCAAAACGTGATAAAAGCATTAATGGTTTGAAAATCCAAATGAAGCATATGCAGGAACAATATGGCAAACAGATTCGAAATCTTCAAGGAATACATAACCAAGAACTTGAAGCAAAAGACAAAGAAATATCACGATTGAACACCATTCTTGAAAAAGCGTTCAACTGGTTTCCTTTACTCAAAGAGATGTTGAGAATGGAAAAGATGTGTTATGCCGTTGGCTTTACCAAAGATATGGTAAACAGTCTTTTGACAAAAAAAGAGGCTATCAAATGCAATGGAAAAATCTATTCCGAAGAACACAGACGGAAGTTTGAAATCAAAAATGATGTTTTCAAGGTGGAAGAAAATCCGACCGATGAAAACAAATTGATATTGACGATAAACAGACAACCAATAGGCGAATGGTTCAAAGAACAATGGGAGAAACTGCGGCAAGGCTTACAGGAGTCAATAGAAGAACCAAGAAAAAGTAGAGGAATGAGATTCTAATAGCCTTACATCTAATATGATTAATTAGCAAAGAATGAGATTACAAGGCAAGAGCAGGAAACTATAATGTATGTTAAAACAGAAATAGAAATGCAGTCTTTTGCATCTTTTCTATCATATATTAATAAAGTTTACATTGAAAAAGGTAGAACTGTTAAGAACCAACAACCATATTTGATATTTCGCCTAATGCATAATAAATATGACCAAAGAAGAATTAGTAAATCTATGCAAAGAAGGAAATGAGCAGGCTTTAAGTCTGCTCTATAAAATTTATGCAAAAAAGATGAAAAGGATTTGCAGCCGATATGTCTCTAATGAGCAAACAGTAAACGACCTTCTACATGATGGATTTATTATAATTTTTACATCCATTAACACATTACGTTCCTCTGAAAAATTAGAAAGTTGGATGGGGAAGATAATGAAAAATATTTCATTAAAGTATTTGGAACAATGTCATGCCATAACCAATATTCCTTTAGATTGTATAGAAGAATCTGAGGAGCCATTAATTCCGTCATATTCTACTGATTTTCCATCTTATGCAATAATGCTTAAGATGGTAGAGTCATTGCCGAATGGTTATTGTAAAATTTTCAAATTAGCGGTATTGGATGGATTATCTCACAAAGAAATCGGCATATTGCTAAATATAGCGCCTCATTCTTCCTCATCACAACTATCAAGGGCTAAAGAATTGTTACGCAAGCTCCTATCACAATACTATATTGCTGTAGGGTTATTTGTGTTGTTGTCTGTCATTTATCTACGACATCTACTGTATGCGCCAAAAGAAATCGCCGGCACATCTCCCAAAACGGTAATAAATCCCCAAAAAGAACAAGAGTCAGAAAACATCTCACTTGAAGATATTATAAATGTTATTCCTGTTCGTATATCTGCTCACCAATATACACACCTTCAATCAACAAAAGAAGAGATGTACAAACAAGATATTATTAACCAAGATAATGTTATTGAACAAAAAGACAGTAGTCAATTATCTAATAATCCAATAACTAAAGAGCAAGAATTTGAAGAGAGCAAAAACACTCATTACACCATTGTTCCTCAATTCTCGTCCCATAATAAAAAGAAATGGTCATTAGCTTTGTCTTATTCAGGAATAAACAAGCAAACGAATATTCAAAAAACGATAAATTCCGGTGGCATTTCATCCGAAAAGCCACAAGAGGTAATAAAAGAATCATATCATCACATCCCTATCATCTTATCGCTTTCTTTTAGTAAGAAATTTGATGAACGTTGGGGACTTGAAACGGGCTTTCAATACACACACTTACATTCTGATTTTACGACTATTACTGATTCCTACTTAAAAGAAGTACAGAAAATCAACTATATAGGAATTCCCTTGAAAGGAACATTCAATGTACACAGCAAGCAAAGGCTGTCCATTTACTTATCTACGGGAGTAACTTTGGATATCCCTGTAAAAGCAACTTCTGAAAGCATTGCATCTAATGAAAGTGGACAAATTACTTTTTGTGGAAAGAGTGATATATATCCATCTTTGCAGTGGTCAACGAATTTGGGTATAGGCATCCAATATCAGATTACACCATCCGTTGGAATCTATGCGGAACCCAATTTACATTATTACTTCAATAATGGAGATGGAATAAAGACAATTCGAACAGAAAAGCCTTTTAATGTGGCTTTGCCTATAGGAATCCGTCTGTCGTGGTAAAAAAGTTATGGTTATCATGCAGTCTTTTACAAAATAACTTATCATAGTTGTAGAGAACAATTCAAATAAATATTAACTAAAAACAAATCAGTATGAAAGTACGTGTTATCAAATTTTCAAAGGCAATTTTAGTCCTTGTAGTATTAAGTGTATGTACCATTGCAAATGCACAAGTTAAGTATGATTCAAATGGAAAACTCACGATAGGCGACACTACGCCTTATGAGTTTTATGGTATTACTGCATATGGAGGAGGCATATATTTAAAATCAAAAACAAGCAATTTCTTCCAAATTGATGTGACACCAGCAGCAACTCGTCTTGCCAGCCATTATGACCAAGTTGTATTTTACAACACTAAAACCAGTACATTTAATAGCATTCAAGTAAAGAATGTCTATAACTATTCAGATGCACGGGCAAAAACGAATGTACAATCATTAACCAATGGACTTGGTTACATTCGGCAATTACGTCCCGTATCATACACATTCTCTGACAATTCAGATAAAAACTTATACAGAACTGGTGGAAATGGTAATGAAATAGGATTATTAGCTCAAGAAGTAGAAAAAGTTTTGCCTAATGTTGTAATAACAGACCCTGATGGGAATAAGTTAATCAATTATACAGCTATTATACCTGTAATGATTGACGCGATTAAGACATTACAAACAGAGATTGAAGAATTAAAAAGCAACAAATAATTTCTATTATGAGCCATAATAACATAATACGTTCTATTGCATTTGCTTTCAGCTTTTTAGTAATATTTTCATGTAGCGATGCATTGGACAAGGAATTTCTATCTGCTGATAATAGCCAACAATTAGCGACACGCTCTTTGCCAAGCACAGCAGATTATTACTATTGGTATAATGGAGAAAAAATAAATATTTCTTCAGTGAAAAATTTGTACTATATATCCTCGTCAGATAGTTTAAGTTTGGAAACGATGCAGTTCAAATCCAAAGCTATTGCAGTAAAAACCAATATAAAAAAAGGGAGTTTTATGTTGGAAGATAAGAATTATTGGAAAATCGTGGAACTGAATGACGGTACTACGGTGAACAATTCTATTTCTATAGCATCCCAGCTTGAAGATGAAGATATTTATATCGCTCCCGTATTTGGAGAAAATGAACAAAACTGTATAGCTACAAGTGAATATTTTTATGTAAAAATCAAATCGGAAAAGGACTATCAATTATTGCAAAGCGTAGCTGAAGAACAGCAGGCGGAAATCATAAAAGAAATTGAATACATGCCTAATTGGTTTTTACTGAAAGCCCCTGTTACTTCTAATGGATTGTTAATGTCTAACATCTTCTATGAAACAGGAAATTTTGAAGATATTGACCCTGCATTCATGTTCAATTTTGAACCAACAGATTGCCCATCAGAACCAGATTTCAGCAAACAATGGGGCTTGAACAAAATGAACCTTTGTGATGCATGGGATATCACAAAAGGAAAATCAGATGTTATTGTAGCTGTTTTAGATCAAGGAGTAGACCAAAATCATAAAGAATTTGCAAACAATTACAGTTCATTATCTTATGACATTGCCAATGGGAAATCCCCTTCTGTACTTCGTGGTAATCATGGTACACATGTTGGTGGAATTATAGGCGCAAATCATAATAATTTGCAAATTGCAGGAGTTGCCCCCCAATCTACTATTTTATCTATTAGCCATAGTTTAAGTATTTCTCCGACCATAAGCAGTCAGCTTGCCACAGGTATCAGCTATGCAAGGACACATGGTGCAGCAGTAATTAATAATTCGTGGGGAGACCAAGGAGGGCGTTTTGATGAATTGCATAGTTCTGTTTTGGAGGATGCCATCAATACTGCCATTAAATCCGGTAGAAATGGTAAGGGGATGGTTGTTGTATTTGCTGCAGGTAATTACAATATTCCAACAGTTGATTACCCGGCAAGTTGTTCTCCTGACATTTTAGTTGTTGGCTCTATTGATAGTGCTAATAAAAGGTCAAGTTTTTCGTCTTATGGAACTTGTGTTGATGTGGTTGCTCCCGGCACTGACATATGGTCAACATTGCCAAACAATCAGACGGGGAATATGAGTGGCACTTCGATGGCAGCACCACATGTAGCAGGATTGGCAGCACTCCTTATTTCTGTAAATCCCAATCTTACAGGAAAAGAAGTAGTGGATATCATTGAAAGAACAGCACAAAAAGTTGGAGGATACTCGTATTCAACAACCTCAAACCGTCCTAATGGGACATGGAATAATGAAATGGGGTACGGCTTATGCAATGCTTTTGCAGCAGTTTCTACTGCCGGAGGAGAGATTGTAACCTTTAATGATAAAACAGTATCATCAACACAATCTGTTACAGGTTGGATTATTATGTCAAAAAATGTAACAGTCACCAATGGTGCTAAACTTACATTTAATGCAGGAGAATCCGTAACAATCAATACTCCTTTCACAGTTAATGCAGGCTCACAAATTGAGATTTCCGCAAATTGAACAACAAGAATAGGTAGTAGCAGTTTTTTACTGCTACTACTCTACAAATAATTATTTTATGCAAGAACGTCATAAAAATAGAGCTATCTATTTCAAAGAGCTTTCTATTACAAGCAAAAACTATTTTATACCATATATTCAACACTGGCATTCAGTAGAGACAGGAACTGATGTGTTAGAAATAGGCTGTGGTGATGGTGGCAATCTACTTCCTTTTTCTGAAATGGGATGTCGTGTTGTTGGAGTTGATATTGCAGCCTGCCGGATTAAAGATGCAAGAATTTTTTTTGCGGATGCCCATGCAAGAGGGACATTTTACGCACAAGATATTTTTCAACTAAAGGAATTGGAACGGAGTTTTGATATAATCATCTGCCATGATGTCTTTGAGCATATAGACAATAAAAAGCTATTCCTTTCAAATTTGAATAAATATCTAAAGCCTCAGGGCATTGTTTTCATGTCATTCCCGGCCTGGCAAATGCCATTTGGTGGGCATCAGCAGATTTGTCAAAACCCCATACTTTCCCGTCTGCCCTTTGTTCACCTACTTCCCATGACTGTATATCGGGGAGTACTAAAAGCCTTTGGAGAAAACGGAGACTGTATCAAAGAGTTGCTTTCTATTAAAAGAACAAGGGTGTCAATAGAATCTTTTGAAAGCATGCTAAAAACGACTGTTTTACGCATTACAAATAGGCAATTATGGCTTATCAATCCTCATTATCAGGTTAAATTCGGATTATCCCCACGCAAATTGAACAAAGTGATTGCCTACATTCCTATTCTAAGAAACTTCTTTAGTACGAGTTGTTTTTATATTCTGAAAAAAGGAACATAAGCTTTGCTCCATATACCACAATATTATTGGTTAGTCCGAAACCCCGTCTATGTCCCTGCTCTCTTTTTCCAACAGGCAAGACCGATACACAGGAAGAATTTTCAATGTAGAGGTTACGTTTTTTAGAAAGCCTGTTCTGTGGAGCGTTGTTTATACGCTCTGAACTATGCACACAAAAATAGGGGCTGTAACTGGATTTCCGGACAAATCAATATTATTTAGTTACAGAATTCAGGGATTTAGTTAAATAACAAAAAAATACCCAACTTTACATTTTGGGGTGTAAAATTGGGTGTTTCTTTTGTAATTCATTGATTTTCAATGTTTATCGCGGAGAGACAGGGATTCGAACCCCGGGTACCTCACAGTACAACGGTTTTCAAGACCGCCGCAATCGACCACTCTGCCACCTCTCCAAGACTTCTTTTTTCAAAAGTACTTTCCGTTGAAAGCGCTGCAAAGGTACGACTTTATTTTAAATAAGCAAATAGTTTACCAGTTTTTTTGCTATAAAATTTTCAAATCGTATTTTTGCATACGAATAATAAACGAAAGAAATAAATCATGATATACCCTCAGAATTTCGAACAGAAAATAGGTTTCGATTCCATCCGTCATTTACTAAAAGAGAAATGTCTCAGCACATTAGGTCAAGAAAGAGTAGATGAAATGAACTTCTCAGAATCCTTTAAGGATATTAATGAATGGCTGGAACAGGTGATGGAATTCATGCGCATCATACAAGAGGAAGACAGTTTTCCCGACCAATATTTTTTTGATGTACGACCATCACTAAAACGTATCCGCGTAGAAGGTATGTATTTGGATGAGCAAGAACTGTTTGATTTACGCCGTTCTTTAGAAACAATTCGTGATATCATCCATTTTCTAACACTGACCCCGAATGACGAAGAACAAGAAAACTCCCCCTACCCTGCCCTACAAAAACTGGCAGGAGATATTATCGTGTTTCCTCAACTCATCACGCGTATTAACAACATCTTAGACAAATTCGGAAAAATCAAAGACAATGCTTCTTCCGAATTATTACGCATCCGCAGAGAGTTGGCCTCGACAGCCGGAAGCATATCACGCAGTTTGAATGCAATTCTACGCAACGCTCAAGCAGAAGGTTATGTTGATAAAGATGTAACTCCTACCATGCGTGACGGAAGACTCGTCATCCCTGTCGCACCGGGATTAAAACGGAAAATCAAGGGAATTGTACACGATGAATCATCCACCGGCAAAACAGTTTTCATAGAACCGGCCGAAGTAGTGGAAGCAAACAATAGAATACGGGAATTGGAAGGAGAAGAACGCCGGGAAATCATCCGTATCCTGACAGATTTCTCTATCATAATCCGCCCACAGGTCCCCGCCATCCTCCAGTCATACGAATTTTTGGCAGAAATTGATTTCATCCGTGCCAAAGCCCATTTTTCCATTCAGACGAACGCCACCAAACCATCATTGGAAGACAAACAGATTTTGGACTGGACCATGGCCATACACCCACTATTGCAACTCTCGCTGGCCAAGCATAATAAAAAGGTTGTTCCTCTAGATATAGAACTAACTAAAAATCAACGCATTCTAATTATATCCGGACCGAATGCCGGAGGTAAATCCGTTTGTCTGAAGACTGTGGGATTACTACAATATATGTTACAATGTGGTATGCCGGTTCCGATGCATGAACGTAGCCATGCCGGATTATTCGGCAGTATCTTTATAGACATAGGTGACGAACAAAGTATCGAAGACGATCTGAGTACCTACTCCTCACACCTTACCAACATGAAAACAATGATGAAAAGCTGTAACGAACGCAGCCTTATCCTCATTGATGAATTCGGCGGAGGTACAGAACCACAAATTGGAGGAGCCATAGCTGAAGCTGTGTTGAAACGTTTCAATGAAAAGGGCACATTCGGCGTTATCACCACTCATTATCAAAATTTGAAACATTTTGCCGAAGATCACGAAGGAGTGGTTAATGGTGCCATGTTATATGACAGGCATTTAATGCAAGCTTTATTCCAATTACAAATAGGAAATCCGGGAAGTTCATTTGCAGTAGAAATAGCTAGGAAAATAGGTTTACCGGAAGAAGTAATAGCCGACGCATCCGAAATTGTAGGGAGTGAATATATCAATGCTGATAAATATCTACAAGATATCGTACGTGACAAACGTTATTGGGAAACCAAGCGTCAGAACATCCGCAAACGAGAAAAACAGATGGAAGAAACCATCGCCAAATACGAAGAAGAACTACAGGAACTGGAGAAAAGTCGTAAAGAGATTTTGCGAAAGGCCAAAGAAGATGCGGAAAGATTGATACAGGAATCAAATGCCCGAATTGAAAATACCATCCGTATCATCAAGGAAGCACAAGCCGACAAAGAACGTACACAATCGGCACGTCAGGAACTGACTGATTTTAAAAATCAGATAGAAGATATCGAGAAAAAGAACAAGGAAGATGAAATCATCCGGAAAATGGAAAAACTCCGTGAAAAACAAGAGCGGAAAAAAAACAAAAAGGATAAAGCCAAGACGGAATCTTCCCAACTGTCAATACCCAAAGAACAGCCTATCACTGTAAGTAGCACTGTAAAGATCAAAGGTCAATCCAGTGTCGGAGAAGTACTAGGAATTAATGGCAAAAATGCAATAGTTATGTTCGGAATGATAAAAACCAATGTAAAACTGGATAAGCTGGAACGTAGCACACCAATACAGCCCACCCAGAAAACAATGGTAAAAAGTACCTTCGTCAGCAGTGAAACACAAGATCGGGTATATGAAAAGAAACTAAATTTCAAACAAGATATTGATGTACGCGGTATGCGTGGCGATGAAGCGATACAGGCAGTAACTTATTTTATCGATGATGCCATACTATTGGGAATAGACCGTGTACGTATCCTTCACGGAACAGGTACAGGCATACTGCGCACCCTGATTCGCAGCTATTTGGGAAGTGTTCCAGGAGTAGCACACTATCAAGACGAACACGTACAATTTGGTGGGGCAGGTATTACTGTAGTAGACTTAAAATAATATTTTAATAGAATAAGAGGCTGTTTTTAATTAATTTTCTCTATATTCGCACTAAAATTAGAGAAAATTAAAAGCAAAGGTGGCAGCGGGAACTTCTCATACAACTATAAGTATTAAGCTTAATGAGCAAGGGTTTCATGATATTTTCAATAAATATTATGTAACTCTATGCTTATTTGCCAATCAATATACAGAAAACCAAGAAACTTCAGCAGATATTGTACAAGATTCATTTGCCAAACTATGGCAAATAAGAGAAGATTTTTTTTATCTGCATCAGGTAAAAGCATTTTTATATACAGCTGTACGCAATAAAGCACTCAATGAACTGGAGCATTCAAAAGTAGTATATGAATACGCTCAAAATGTCATCGAAAAGAAAAAGGATTCCTTTTTTCACGATGCAATCGTTGAAGAGGAAACTTATCGTATCGTTTCTGAAGCCATAAATAAATTACCTGACCAAATGAAAGCCATTATGCAACTATCTCTGGAAGGGAAAAAAAACGCAGAAATAGCAGACAGACTAAACATATCTACAGAAACAGTCCATACATTAAAGAAAATAGCCTACAAGAAACTCAGAGAGAACTTGAAAGACTACTATTACTTCCTCTTGTTCTTTATATAAAAAGACATTAATTTGTTTTTTTTCAAAAAAAGTCGTTTTATTATTCACCCAAATTTCAAACAGACCTGTTTTATTATAAAAGAGATAAAAAACAGGTCAAAATATGATAAAACAAGATTTCTATATAGCCAACCTCATAGCAAGGTATCTGTCGGAAGAAATAACCCCGGAAGAAACAATAAAACTAACTGCTTGGAGAGAAGAATCTACAGCGCACGAGATTTTATTCAAGAAAATTTGTGATGAAGAAAACCAAAAGCAACATTTCCGGAAAAATACGGCATTCAATCCTTCATCCGGATGGAAAGAAGTGGAAAAGCGAATCAAAAGAAATAATAACAGAAGCAGATATATCAAAATAGTAAGTTATGCCGCAATCATTCTGTTACCTGTCCTTTTTGTAAGTATTTCCATGAAATTCACCTCGCCCGTTTCTCTTTCGGACAAACAGTTCATCGCACAATCCATTCTACCTGGGGAATCCCAAGCTATTCTGACATTGGAGGACGGCCAGACAATCCATATAAATAAAGAAACAGAGAGTCTGCTTGAGAAAATAGACGGAGCCCGAGTCCACATGGACTCTACAATGCTGAATTACCAAGTAACATCAAAAACAGTCCCAAAAAACAAGCCTGTATATAATAAAGTGGAAACTCCACGAGGTGGAGAATATGCTCTATTGTTAAGTGATGGAACAAAAGTGCATCTGAACGCAATGACCAGTCTCCGCTTTCCTGTGACATTTGATAACGGTCCACGCAAAGTGGAACTGGAAGGCGAGGCCTATTTTGAAGTCTGCAAAACAGGGCAACCATTTATAGTATGCACTCAAGGCATGCAAGTAGAAGTGCTGGGAACCACATTCAACATCTCTGCTTATCCACAGGAAGAGTATCAGACAACTTTGGTAAACGGTTCTGTCAAAGTAAATACAGAAACTGGAGAAAGCTGTATTTTAAAGCCTTCCCAGCAAGCTACCATCAGCCTCGGAAACAGCAGCATACAGATACGCATGGTAGATGCCGGATTTTATACCTCATGGATAAAAGGAAAAATTCATTTCAAAGACCAGCGATTGGAAGATATCATGAAAATACTATCACGCTGGTATAACATGGAAGTAATTTTTGCCAATGAGAAAATAAAAGACCTACGCTTCGGATGCAATGTAGATCGGTATTCGGAAATCACTCCATTTGTACGTTTGTTGGAAGAGACTCAAAAAGTACACGTAAAAGTCAATAACAAAACAATCACATTCTATAACTAATAAAAATGATGTATTATGGACAAAAAACACAACTACACCAATCACGGTAAAAGTAGTAAACGTTTGTGGATTACGTTCCTATTTTTCTGTATCATTACCACAGGTTTTATGCAGGCTGCCAACAAAGTGTTTGCACAAGCCACTGTCACAGCCTCATTCAAGAATGCCACGTTGAGTGAAATTCTTTGGGAAATCCAAAGACAAACCGACTTTACTTTTGTATACAGCACCAATGATGTAAAACAAATAAAAGTCCAAAACCTAAATGTAAATAACGAAAAAATAGCCAATGTGCTTGATAAATGTCTTATGAATAGCGGTTTGACCTATTCAGTTCACAACGGCGTTATTGCTATCAAGCAAATTGAAGAAAAAGAGTCTGCTGTTCCTCAACAGAAAACAACATTAACCGGTACAGTACTGGATGAGACGGGAGAACCTATTATTGGAGCGAATATCTTAGTCAAAGGTACTACGAATGGAACTACTACAGATTTGGACGGGCACTTCTCATTAGATGTAGACCGTATACCTGCCACTTTGATTATCTCCTATATAGGTTATGGCAAGCAGGAAATAAAAGCCACTGCCGGAAAGATACTGAAAGTAGTCATGGCTCCTGATAATAATGTTATGGAAGAAGTGGTTGTTACCGGTTATGGTACTTTCAAGAAATCGGCATACGCAGGTTCTGCTTCTACTGTGAAGACAGGAGAATTAAAAGATTTACCCGTAGTTTCATTCTCCAGTTTGCTAGAAGGTAATGCTCCCGGAGTACAAGTCACTTCCAGTTCAGGTCAGCCTGGTGCCTCCACTTCTATCCGTATTCGTGGTATGGGTTCTTTCAATGCAAGCAATTCTCCACTATACGTAATCGATGGTGTTCCCGTCCAATCCGGTTCTGTTGCTGCTACCAGCTCCGACTCCGGATTTGACATAATGTCTACATTAAACAACTCGGATATTGAAAATATTACAGTAATAAAAGATGCTGCAGCAGCCTCCCTTTATGGTTCACGTGCTGCAAATGGAGTTATTTTAATCTCCACCAAGAAAGGAAAAAGCGGAAAAGCACAAATTTCATTAAAAGCAGACTGGGGTAGCAATGATTTCGCAATGGATTATCGCCCAGTTATGGGGGGAGAAGAACGACGTGAATATATTTACAATGGATTGATATTATATCAACAACGTAAACTAGCTGATAAAAATCCTAATATATCAGAGGAAGAGCTAATGTCACAAAGTAAAACTTATGCAGATGGGCAAATCGATAAATATGCTCCAATTCCATGGTGTGGTTTCACAGACTGGAATAAAGAGCTTTTCCAAAAGGGACATCATTCTACCTATGAAGCATCACTAGCCGGTGGCAGCGATAAATTTAAATATTACTCTTCTTTATCATATATGAAGCAGAACGGTATTGTACAAGGTTCCGGTTTGGAACGTGTAACAGGGCGTTTGAACGCAGATTTCAGTGCAACAGACAAATTGACTGTAGGCGCCAAGATACTTTTCTCAAATGTAAATCAGAGTGTTTATGACGAAGGATTCACTTATACATCTCCTTTCTATTCCTCACGTAATTGGGCTACTCCTTCAGATCCGGTCTACAATGAAGATGGCAGTTGGAATCGTAAATTTATTCGTAAAGCCAATGACCGCAACCCCAAATTATCAGCTGAATACGATTATAAACATGAAAAAATGCTACGCGCATTCAATACGCTTTATGCCGAATACGAAATCATAAAAAATCTGAAATTCAAAACAACATTCAGTTATGATTACACTACTGTAAAAGGTGAGAAATGGTATGACCCACGTACTTCCAACGGTGAAGATGAAAATGGAGAAGTAGTAAAACGCATAAGAGAATATAAAAAAATGGTATGGAGTAACACCTTAAGCTATTTAACTACTTTCAACAACATTCATCATTTGGACTTTCTTGCCGGATATGAAATTGATGATACCTACAATGACTATTTATCAGGGGAAGCTTACAATTTTACAACTCCCGACAAACATGCCATTAGTAATGGAATGAAAACAGTATCTGTAGGGGGAAGTGATTCAAGGTACAGACTGGTATCCTATTTAAGCCGTTTGAATTACGATTACAAAAATAAATATTATCTAGGAGCTAGTTTTCGTGTTGATGGCAGTTCACGTTTGCACCGTGACAATCGTTGGGGAACATTTTGGTCTGTATCCGGAGCATGGCGTACTATTGAAGAAGAATTTATGCAACCTGTAAAAGATTGGTTGACAGACTTGCGTATAAGAGCATCATACGGTGTAAACGGTACTCTTCCTTCTGATTATTTCGGCTATATGGGATTAAGCTCCATTAGTGGTGGTTACTTGGAGCAACCCGGTATTCAAATGTCCCAAATTGCAAATCCTAATCTGAAATGGGAAACCAATTATAATATGAATATTGGCTTGGATTTTGGTTTTTGGGATCGTCTGAACTTCACGATTGAATATTATACCCGTACAACTAAAAACTTATTAATGGACTGTCCTGTATCCATGACAACAGGATTTAGCAGCTATTTAATGAATATAGGTGAAGTGAAAAATAAAGGTATTGAATTAACTATTAATTCCACTAATATTAAAATAAAAGACTTTAGCTGGAATACAACTTTCAATTTAGGTCATAACTCCAATAAAGTTGTAAAATTAGATGGCGAACAGACACAAATTGTCAGTGGAACCCAAATACACAAAGTAGGAAGTTCTTATCGTACATTCTATGTACAAGAATTTGCGGGCATCAATCCTGAAACAGGAAATCCTCTATTCTATACCAATGAATTGGATGAGAACGGAAATTATATAAAAGAAATTACCGAGAACTCTAAAAATGCACAATTCATTCCTTATAAACATGCAGAACCAACTGTTAACGGAGGTATCTCTAATTCATTGCGTTATAAATGGCTTGATTTAAATTTCTTATTCTCCTATCAATTCGGAGGATATTCTTATGATACTTGGGCACAAAAGACAGAACATGGCGGTTACGATTCCTATGCAAACATTCCGACTTATTATCGTGATAGCTGGAAAAAGCCAGGTGATCAAACCAATATAGAAGTATATATGCCGGGTAAATCATCTTCTGTATCAATGCATAAAATAACAAGTAGCCGCCGTATCCACAGTACTGATTATTTCCGCTTAAAAAATATCACATTCGGCATTACGTTACCTAAAGAATGGACAAATAAAATCAATATAGGAAATGTTCGTATTTATGCATCAGCAAGCAATTTATGGACATGGGCGGCCTATGACAATTATGATCCTGAAGCTGTTAGTGCCGGTAGTGCAACTCAAACCACACCGCCTTTAAAAACCGTTACTTTTGGTCTCAACATCAATTTTTAACCACTAAAAAACAACAATATGAGAACATTACATAATTTTTTATCAATAGTCTTATCCATCGGATTGTTTACTTCATGTGGAAACGATTGGTTGGATTTAGAACCGTCCACACAAATTCCAACAGAAACGAGTATCAAATCTCTCTCCGACATTGATTATTCACTAAACGCCATTTATGCGACAATGCGTAATGCCTATGCGTATTCTGGGCGTTTAATCTACTACGGAGATGTAACAGGAGATGACATGCAAGCTGTACAATCAACTTGTAGAACAGCTCACTATTACCAAATGGATTGGTTACCTGCAAATGGACCAAGTACACACTGGTCATATCTTTATTCCATCATTCAAAACTGTAATGTAATTTTAGACGGCATTGACAATATCGAAATTCTTCCAAACGATGAAGATGAGCATATCTTCCGCAATGATTTGGAAGGACAAGCATTAGCAATACGTGGTCTGGCCCTTTTTGACCTTACGCGCTTCTTCGGATATACTTATTTAAAAGATAACGGAGCCTCTTTAGGAGTACCTATCATCACTTCAGCATCAGCCACTGCCGACAGTAAGCCTTCACGTAACACTGTAGCTGAATGTTATGATCAAATAATCAAAGACTTAAAGAATGCGGCTAGTTTAATGATACCCACATATTCATGGTCAGGTACTAGTTTGAATCAAAAAGATTTATCCTTAAATAAGAAAGGTAAAATCAGTAAATGGGCCACATTAACTTTGTTAAGTCGGGCATATCTGTATATGGGGAAGAACAGTGAAGCTTTACAAGCTGCAGAAGAAGCAATAAAAGGATCGGAAGCCAATAAATACCAATTATGGAATACCGAAGAATATCCCACTGTATGGGGTACGGAAGCCTCCGAAGCAAATCCAGGAGAAATTCTCTTCGAAATAGTCAATACTACTACCGAAAGCCCCGGCAATGAAAGTATGGGATATCTAACTTCTCCAAAAGGATATCAAGATATGTGCATTACAGTCAGTTTTTATCACCATCTGTTAGAAACGCCTAATGATGTACGCATTAAGTTATTAGTTAATCAAGACAAAAAAGTAATGTATTTGAATAAGTATCAACCACAACCTGGAGAAAATATTATGGATGCCAATATTCCTATAGTACGTCTTTCCGAAACTTACTTAAATGCAGCCGAAGCAGCCGTGAAAAACGGAGATGCAACAAAAGCTGCAAAATACCTGAAAGCCATCGCACTCCGAGGAAATCCGGACTATACGATGCCCGCAAAGGTTACCCTTGATGATGTTCTAGAAGAACGCAGGAAAGAACTCATTGGTGAAGGGCACCGCATGTTTGACTTATTACGTAATAACTTACGAGTAACTCGTATTAACGAAACAGACGATATGATGAAAGAGGTAGTGCATTTCGCTGACGAAAAAACATCTATGGATTTCGACAGAAACTATTATCGTACAATATTACCTATTCCTCAAAAAGAAATTAATGCTAATTCTAATATTGTACAAACACCAGAATATCTGAAATAATAGTCAACACAAATTGATAAACTCTAACTGAATTATAAATCAAATCGATGACAAGCAAGACTAATTTTATCAACTACTTTCTTCTTGCATTTACCCTCGCATTCATCAGTTCCGGCCTTAGTGCCGGAACTCTTGATTTCAAAGACAAGAAGAAAGACAAAGAGAAAAAAGAAGAATTAACAGCCGACGGTCCATACGTATTGTATCAGCCTGACGGCCAAATCAGAGTAATCAATGTAGATAAGAAAGGGAATATCATTGATACCACTTATACCACATTACCTCAAAACTTTACCCTGCATGTGACAGACCACAAAGGCAGGTTTCCATTTGATGTAAAACTACACCCGGTAAAACGTCCCGGATGGAATTATCCCCAGGCAGACAAAGTTTTTGTCATGTCCGACCCTCATGGAAGGCTGGACTGTGTAATCAGCCTGTTACAAGGCAATCATATCATCGATAAAAACTACAAATGGAGCTTCGGGAAAAACCATCTGATGATTATCGGTGATATTTTTGACAGAGGAAAAGATGTACCGCAAATCTTCTGGCTATTCTACAAACTGGAAGAGGAAGCAGCCAAAGCCGGAGGACACGTATCGTTCATGCTGGGAAATCATGAACCGATGGTACTGGCCAATGACCTCCGATACACCAAAGAAAAATATAAAATATTGGCTGAAAAACTAAAGATGGAGTACCCCCGGCTATTCGGTCCCGATACCGAACTGGGCAGATGGTTGGGAACCCGTAACACCATGCAAATGATAGGTAACGACCTATATGTACATGCCGGACTGGGCAAAGACTTCTATGACAAGAACTTGAGCATTCCCACTGTCAATGAAGAAATGAGTAAAGGGCTATTTATGACGAAAAAAGAACGCAAAGCGCTTTCTCCACTCACAGCCTTCCTGTATGGAAACAGCGGTCCCATCTGGTATCGCGGACTGGTACGCACCGATGGCAAATACAATCCGCTGGCAAAAGACTCCCTAGAAATGATTATGGACCGTTATAAGGCAAAACACATTATTGTGGGACATACCATTTTCAAAGATATTTCCACTTTCTATAACGGCAAGGTTATCGGAGTAAATGTGGACAATAAAGAAAACCGGGAAAAAAAGCGCGGACGTGCCATGCTGATTGAAAATAATCAGTATTTTGTCGTCGGTGACAAAGATATACAAAGACAATTAGAATAAAGACAATACACCAAATCCTACCGGTGGTTTTCCAAACTCTCCTGACAACTTTCCTATTTGTCAAGAGAGTTTTTCTTTTCCTTTTTTGCTACTTTCCCCCTTTTATTTTATACCTTTGTTCCTCATAATAACTAACCTTATAAAACGAAATGAAATCTATCCGAGAACTATACCGCATCGGCACCGGTCCGTCCAGCAGTCATACTATGGGACCGCGCAAGGCTGCTGAAATCTTCTTAGGAAAACATCCCGAAGCCAAAGCTTTTCAAGTTACTCTTTATGGAAGCCTCGCCGCTACCGGTAAAGGACACATGACCGATGTAGCCATTTTAGATACATTGCAACCGCATGCGCCTACAGAAATTATCTGGAAAGCCCATGTCTTCTATCCGTTTCATCCCAATGGAATGACTTTCAAATCTTTGAATGAAAAAGGAAAGGTGACAGATGAATGGACTGTTTTCAGTGTAGGCGGAGGTGCTCTAGCCGAAGAAGGGCACGACAAAGGCTCAACTCCGGAAATCTATGATATGAACCGTATGAGTGAAATCCTCTACTGGTGTGAACGTACCGGACGCAATTACTGGGAATACGTCCAGCAATGTGAAGACGAAGACATTTGGGATTATCTGGCAGAAGTATGGAAAACCATGAGAGAAGCCATTGAGCGTGGTTTGGATCAGGAAGGCGTATTACCCGGGCCACTCAATCTGCGCAGAAAAGCCTCCACTTACTATATTAAGGCAAAAGGTTATAAGGACAATCTGCGTTCCCGCGGGTTAGTATTCTCATACGCTCTGGCAGTCAGTGAAGAAAACGCCTCAGGTGGCAAAATCGTCACAGCCCCTACTTGCGGATCATGCGGAGTGGTTCCGGCTGTACTTTATCACTTGCAAAAAAGCCGTGACTTCAGCGATATGCGGATTTTAAGAGCACTGGCTACTGCCGGATTGATAGGAAATATAGTAAAACACAACGCCTCCATTTCCGGAGCCGAAGCCGGTTGCCAGGCAGAAGTAGGAGTGGCCTGTTCAATGGCATCCGCCGCTGCCAGCCAATTATTCGGAGGTAGCCCGGCCCAGATAGAGTATGCAGCCGAAATGGGCTTGGAGCATCACTTGGGAATGACTTGCGATCCGGTATGCGGATTGGTACAAATCCCTTGTATCGAAAGAAATGCCTATGCAGCGGCCCGAGCTCTTGATGCCAATATCTATTCTGCCTTTACAGACGGTAATCACCGTGTATCCTTTGACAAAGTGGTGGAAGTAATGAAACAGACCGGTCATGACCTTCCTTCCTTATATAAGGAAACCAGCGAAGGCGGTCTGGCAAAGGATTACGAGCCGATGGATTAATAACAGGGCAAAGACCGAGAACTGTATTTATAATACATAAGAGGGTGAATCAAAATTCGTTACGACTATCTTTTTCAACGCTGATAATAAAAAGATAGTTCAATTTATTTCTGATACACCCTCTTATGGCATCATTACTATAAGGAGAGATAGTTCCCCTATTACAGAAAAAATCTTTTTTAATCGCTCAACTTCAAGAATCCTCCAAACTGATCGAAGTCTACTTCCAATCCATTTTCCAATGTCAGTTCATATCCCTTGCGGTTACGTTCTATCTTCACCGTTTTATGCCCGTTATAATTAGCTTTCATATACTTGGAAATAGCCTGAGGGATAAAAGTAGAAGGAACCGACTTGTTCTTGCAATCTATCTCAAGCCACTCTCCCTTTGAATTGAACTCCAATTCAATGCCATCGGCCAATTTTACATCATAGGAAGTGGTCTGAAACAAGTCCTTTTCAATCTTGATATACGCAACTTTAGTCTGAGAGAAATGTTTGCCGATCATTTCACGTGCGGCAACAGGAAGCTTATTCACATCGCGGGTCACAACATCGCCTGCCATGGCGAACTGAAGAGAGCATACCAGCATAGCCATTAAAAATAAAATCTTTCTCATAATCTAATTTATTCTTTAGTTAGTTAATGCCATACCAACAACTAACCGCCTAAAAAGATTATGACGCGAAAAATTATTCCTGTATTTTAGATTTAATTAAGGCTGTCTCCCAACATGGGAGGAAGCTCCTCCATATCCTCATTTTTAGATATGCTCATTTTTCCTTCAGGAGTAATAGTGATGGAGAAAGGAATATACAAATCTGTCTGAGGATAACTCACACTGGCAGCCAATATGATATTTTTTCCCTCACGGGTCTTCTCTTCATCAAATACCACGCCCTCCAATATAAAATGACGGAGATGATCAGCACTTACGAATCCAGAGAAACTTTGCTTGGTAAAAGTTTTGGCAAAGACCCGGCTCCCATTTTCACGGGAAATTCTAACGATGATACGATTGTCGGCAAAAATCCCCAAGTCACTTTTGACTGAAGGCAGAGAATCACTGGGAGCACGCTCTATAAACAAATTATATTTTTTTCCGCCACTGACAATATGCTGGTCAATACGTGAAACCTGCATACGCTGCAAACCTGTCACATGATCCACACTGTCTATTTGGAACATCAATTGTTCTGCATCAACGGAAGCCTCTTTCTTACCTCCGCAAGCGGTCATTACAACCAGCAAAACGACAAATAAAAAATATATCTGTTTCATCTAAATCTCGATTTCTAGGTGACAAAGTAACAAAAAGTAACGGACACTCACAAGAAAACCTCCATAAAAAGCGAAAACCGGGCAATATCACATTGGCCGGCCTTCAGAGAAAACTAAAAACTAAACTAAATTATTTATTAAGTTAGACTAAACCCAAAAGAAAAGGTTTAATCTCACTTAGAAAAAAATATTCTTTCTTTGAAAGGCATTCCTGCTACAACGCCTTCCAAAAATCCATAAAATTCTTATAAAGCCCATAGCAGACCAACTGATCTTCCTCCTCCAACTCATAATTTTCCTCAAAATGATTCTCCACCTGATGCTCCAATATCGAAATACCCAAACCGTTCAGCACTTTCTCCCCTTTTATCAATGCAATGATTTTTATATTGAATTCCGTTTCTAATGACAGATCACTCACCTTATAGCCTACAAAACAAGAAGGAAGTTTGAACTTCATCACATAATGTTCCTCGTCAATCTGAAAAGACTCCACATTGACGTGTAAATCCAACAACTGAACCAAGCTCCGTGCCGCTTCTTTCTCCGGTGTCAGAATACTATCTAAATTAAAAGCCTCAAGCACGGTCTTATGCACATCATCTACCGCACGGGCATAGATATGTTTCACTCCTTTCTTTTTCAGCAGTGCCACCACACGCACAGAAGCACCAAAATTCTCGCCGATAGCAACAATAACCACATCCACATCTTTCAGTGGCAGTACACTGAGCGATTGTTCGTCCGTAGCATCAATAATAAAAGAAGTCGCGATTTTGTCCTTCAACACATCCACACGATGCTCGTTTGTATCCACTCCTATCACCTCATGTCCCAATACGGAAAGCTCTTCGGCCAACACTCCGCCGTAATTTCCTAAACCAATAATAATGTATTTCATAACTAGTTGATTATGATGTTATCACTCGGATATTTATATTTTGTTATTTTTTTCTGTTTAATAAGGCTGGATATCAAAGTAAGCACCCCTACTCGTCCGATAAACATCAGAACAATGACAATCAGTTTGCTGTCACTTCCCAAAGTAGGTGTCAGATCCAGGCTTGAACCTACCGTACTGAGTGCCGAAGTACACTCAAAAACCAACGCCATCACTGAAGCCTGCGGCTCTAGAATGCTTAAACCGAAGATACCCGCGAAAACAATCAGCAGATAAAGAATCAATGTGGCATTAGAACGCCGGATGGAATCATGAGATAACTCCCTGTTGAAAATATTGACTTTATCGGCACCTATAAGAATAGCACGCAAGTTCAACATGACTACAGCAAACACATTCACCTTCACACCACCGGCCGTAGACTGCGTACCGCCGCCAATCATCATCAGCACCACCATCAGCAGCAACGTCTGCACACTGAAAGTAGTCATGCCCACACTTGAAAATCCTGCCGTACGGGGACAAGTTGCGTTAAAGAAGCCCTGCACCCATTTCTCTGTAGCCGTCATTCCCGCAAAAGCATGATTCCATTCGAAAACAGCAATGGCCACAGTACCCGTCACTAGCAAGATAGCCGTCATAATCAATACGATACGGGTATTCAGGTTATATAAATGTATTTTACGGATTGTCCTCTTATTCTTTTTGACATAACGGTGATACAAGCGCTTGCTTTCATAAGAAACCGTTTCATACAGATTTACCAGAATCGGGAAACCTATACCTCCCAAAATAACCAGGAAAGAGATAGTGATATATAGCAAGTTATGATTATGAAGTACCAGTTCGTTACCTAAGTTTCCATACAAAGTAGAGAATCCGGCATTGCAAAAGGCAGAGATGGAATGGAAAGCAGAAAAAGCCAGTTCTTCCTCAATATCCATGCCCATAGTGCCATGTATACTTAAAAAAATAACCCCCATCCCAGCAGCCTCTATCACCAAGGTAAACCCTAATATATATAATAAGGTGGAAAGCAGCGAACTGAGTGACTGCGAGCTTACCATATCACGGACCACCAACTGATTGTAGAGCGAAGTATTCCCCATAAAAAACATGGCAAAGAAACTGGTCAGGGTCATGACTCCCAAACCGCCGATTTGTATCAGCATGATAATGATGAACAACCCCTCGGACGTGAATGTAGAAGAGACATCGACCGAAACCAACCCCGTGACACAAATGGCACTGGTAGCGGTAAACAGAGCATCGATAAAGGAAATGCCATGATAAGTGGCACGCGGAAGCATCAGTAACGCTGCCCCTATCAGAATAAATATGAGAAAACTGGATGCAAAGATCAAAGACGGGTTGGTGCGCCTGCCCAGCAGCCGGACTATCCCATTAGACAATTGCAGCAGCGAAAGCAAAGTGAGCAGCACCACATGATATAAACGACTGTGGAAAAAAGACCAGAAATCATGAATTCCCCCTTGCACCTCCGGTTCATGGAAAATAACCGGAATCAAAGTCAGATAAAGCATCAGACTCAGTATCCATGCCAGTCCCCGGTACTTCCGCTTGGTATCCGAGTAATTTAATAAAAGATGCAGGGAAATATCAACCAGAAAAACAATCCAGACAAAATGATACAGCGTGTTTATCATCTCCATTTCTTCAAAAGAAATAAGAAATCCATGCTCATAAACCAATGTAAGGATGAACAAGGCCGACATCATATAAGTTATCCCGTCCATCCATTTCAGCAATCGCTCTATGTACGGTTTTACTAACTTCTTACGATAGATAAATAGTTTGTGTAAAGGTTCCATGTCGATATCATCTTGCATTAACAGAAAACAAACTTAATCAAAATATTCACATCTCTGCCTATAATAACAAATAACTTCGCATTTTTACTCTGACATCCCTTTTTTTATTGTTCCCGACAAAAAAGCAGTTGAAAATTAGTAAGGAATACTTTTTTTACCTAATTTTGACCGCAAAACTATTAAATTGAAAGATTATGAGCACAAAACAGAAACGTTTTATCTTACCAGAGGATGAAATTCCTAAATACTGGTACAACATACAGGCAGACATGAAGACCAAACCCATGCCGCCGTTGAACCCTAAAACCAAAGAAGCGCTGAAACCGGAAGACCTCTACCCCATTTTTGCCAAAGAACTTTGCAAACAGGAATTAAACCAGACAGACGCATGGATTGAAATTCCCGAAGCAGTGCGTGAAATGTACAAATACTATCGCAGCACACCATTGGTACGTGCCTACGGACTGGAAAAAGCACTAGGGACTCCCGCACATATTTATTTCAAAAATGAAAGTGTCAGCCCCATCGGCTCCCACAAACTGAACTCGGCTCTGGCCCAGGCATATTATTGCAAGGAAGAAGGCGTAACCAATGTCACTACAGAAACCGGTGCCGGACAATGGGGCGCCGCTCTATCGTATGCCGCAAAGGTATTCGGGCTGGAAGCTGCCGTTTATCAAGTAAAGATCAGCTATAATCAGAAGCCCTATCGCCGCAGCATCATGCAGACATTCGGAGCAACGGTCACCGCCTCTCCATCCATGTCTACCCGTGCCGGCAAGGATATCATTACCCGTAATCCCAATTATCAAGGTTCACTGGGAACAGCCATCTCCGAAGCTATCGAACTGGCAATGAGCACTCCCAACTGTAAATATACACTAGGGTCGGTATTAAGCCATGTCACACTGCATCAAACGGTTATCGGTCTGGAAGCCGAAAAGCAAATGGAAATGGCAGGCGAATATCCCGACATGATTATCGGTTGCTTTGGTGGCGGTTCCAATTTTGGAGGAATCTGCTTCCCCTTTATGCGCCACACTATCCTGAATGGGAAACAAACCCGATACATTGCTGCCGAACCGGCTTCGTGCCCGAAACTGACCCGTGGTAAATTCCAGTATGACTTTGGCGACGAAGCCGGATATACCCCGTTGCTGCCCATGTTTACACTGGGGCATAATTTCTCTCCGGCCAATATCCATGCGGGAGGTCTCCGTTATCACGGTGCAGGTGTCATCGTTTCACAATTATTGAAAGACAATCTGATGGAAGCGGTTGATATCCAGCAATTAGAATCCTTCCAGGCTGGTTGTTTGTTCGCACAAGCAGAAGGAATCATTCCGGCTCCCGAATCGTGCCATGCCATCGCCGCCGCTGTACGTGAGGCGAACAAGTGCAAGGAATCCGGTGAAGAGAAAGTGATCCTGTTCAACCTTTCAGGTCACGGGCTGATTGATATGGCCTCATACGACCAATACCTGGCAGGTAACTTGATGAATTATGAGTTAAAAGACGAAGATATCCAGAAGAACTTGGATGAAATAAAAGACATGTAATCAGGACATAAAATAAACGAAGGATACGGAAAGGATATATTATCCTATAAACTACGGCAAGCTAAGCGGTTGTATCCTTCAGGTTAAGGGTTCTTTTACTGACAACTTCTATCTCCCAAACTTGCGGAGTTAACTCCATAGCCTTTGGAGTTATCTCCATAAGCTTGGGAGTTAACTCCAAAGGCTATGGAGATAGAAAGGATACGTTCGTTTAAGCTTAGGGATAGGATAGAAAAGGCTTAACCATACAATGAAAGACACAAACCACTCTACCGGCGGGATATAACATTAACGTAAGTTCGATATAAGAAATAACTCGTTACAGGATGGTTTTGAGTTAAATGACAAAAGGATTATTAAAATTCAATATCAGTCTTGCTCATATTCCTGTCAGTTATAAGCTAGTCTTATAATAAACTCATGTTATCATAAGAAAAAATCCGCGTTATCCCGCACAACCCGCACCTAAAAAATGATTCAAAACCACAAAATAACAGGCACTTCAAGCCTTTTTATAAAGAAAATGAACTATTTTACAGGATTATGTATGAAAAGTACAAATTAATTTCCCTTTTTATTCCTTTCTTTGCACAGTTACATCAATAATCCAAATAAGTATGAAAAACATCATGAAGCTTTTCTTGTATGCTGCATTACCTTTGGCATTAATTGCACTAGGCAGTTGTAGCTACCCTAAAAACATCACGTTCAAAGCCGACTCACAAACAGGGGCGCTAAGCGGACTTTATCTGACAAGCGACACTTCCATGAACTGGATCCTGCGTACGGATGGAACACAATACGAATGGGTGGATTCCCGGTATGGATGGGGATTGGGACATCTTCGGATAAACGGCACTGAATACTCCTGGAATATCCCGACAAAAAAACATGACACGAGCCATCACATGACCGTGAAATACCAGACAGGTGACATAGAAATAAACGTAGCCCGAAAATGGAACAGGGACGGGAACCTGGTAGAATCCTACGAATTCGTAAACACCGGAGAAAAAGACGCCGACTTACAGGACATTGCCATCAACACACCTTTCAATGACAATTATCCGGATGCCCGGACTTGCTACGAAGCCCGTTGCAATGCACATATATGGGCAGGAGGAAATGAAGCCTATGTCTATTGCACCCGGATGAGCGGAGCCCCCGGCGGATTGGGACTGATTATGGAAGAAGGTGCCATTAAAGGCTATGAAGTGAGGGAGCGCTCGCAGAAAAAAGGAAGCTCCAACTTCCGCGGTGTTTTCCAACTTAATCCACAGGACAAGACTTTAAAGCCGGGAGAATGTTATACCATACAATGGTTACTCCTATCGGCGGACAACTGGGATGAATTCCAAGCAAAAGCCATAGACAACGGTCTGATCATAGCCTCAGCGGACCGTTATGTAGTAGAAGCAGGCGAAAAAATAAATGTTTCGTTCAAAAGCAACTGCCCCTCACTGAAAGGCAAGCTGTTGCTGAACGGTAAAGAAGTGGCAGAAGTAAGCGGTGACAACATCAATTATACCACCACAATAAATGAACCCGGAGAGAAGATTTTCACACTGGCCTACGGGAACGGAAAGCAAACGTCGGTAGAGTGTCTTGCCGTCAGCAACTTTGACAGCCTGGTCAACCACCGGTGTCAGTTCATTGCCGGACACCAACAGTTCATCAAGCCCGGTGACCCTAGAAGCGGTGCCTTCATTGTTTATGACAACGATACCGAATCCCTTTACATCAACGGAGAAAGTGGCAGCAAACGCTCTGACTGCGACGAAGCCAGAGAAAGGGTAGCTATGGGGATTCTGCTGGCTCTACAATACCAACGTACTTCCGACAAAAAATTAATGGATGCCCTGAACAACTACGTATCTTTCATCCGCCGCATCCAGAAACCGGACTACACAACCAATTCCACCGTAGACTTCAAGAGCAAGAACCGGGGATACAACTATCCGTGGGTAGCCGATTTCTGGTTTACCATGTTCCGCACCACAGGCAATAAACAATATCTGAAAGACGGGTACGGCACACTGCGTGCACTGGTCCGTTATTTCAAGCATGGTTTTTATTGCATCAATATCCCGACCTACGGCTATACTCTATTGAAAGAAAACGGATTTACTGCCGAAGCGGACACTCTGCTGAACGATTTCAAATCAATGGCAGACGTATTTTGTGAAAACGGGCCTAATTATCCGACCTCCGAAGTCAATTACGAACAGAGCATCGTAGCTCCGTCCATTATCCATCTGCTGAATGTATATATGCTCACCGGGGATGAAAAATATCTGAAAGGGGCCGAAAGCCAGCTTCCTTTATTAGAATCATTTAGCGGAAAACAGCCCAGTTTCCACCTTTATGACATCGCTATTCGTCACTGGGATGGTTATTGGTTTGGAAAAGACCGGATTTGGGGAGATACCTTCCCACATTACTGGAGCACTTTATCGGGTATTGCTTTCCGTCTTTATGCCAAAGCGACCGGAAAACAAGAATATGCAGAACGGGCCTTGAATATTTTCCGGAACAATCTATGCCTCTTCACCGAAGACGGAAGAGGAAGCTGCGCCTTTATCTATCCGGACAAAGTGAACGGACAAAAAGCTCATCTTTATGACCCGTTTGCCAATGACCAAGATTGGGCAATGGTATTTTGGTTGGAGTATGGCCCGGATTTCAAGTAAATGAGGAGATGCCAAAAGTCCGATAGTGCTGTCATGTATTCAGCTGTAGGGGCAGGGATTGCCTCATAGCCGTCAAGCAAAGGGAAAACATCTACCGTAGAACACCGATCCAAAAGGGTCGGTTTCTTCATTTTATAAGTTTTAGATAACAGTCTGCAGGCTCTTCCAGAGTTCCGCTTCTCTCCCGACTTTATCGTCAAGAAGCTGCTTACAAGACCACGGTCGGTCATACTTTGGAAAGAGAACCTGCAACTGCTTTCGTACTATCAGGCAGATACACGGGCCTGCCCCTACGGTGGTGAAAATACTATTTGCCAACTCAGACTGACGAATATAAGTTTTTTTGCCTGCCCGAACCAACGGGCACGATCTTGGGAGAATATGCAAATCAGCCTATTTTCGGGCGAGCAAACCTCGCCCTTACAAGCAAAATGATAGCTGAATTCCTTAAATATGTTTTCATCCAGCCACAAACTATGGTTCAAAGCTGCGAAGCATTTTAATCTCGTCCCGCCAAATGGTGTCATCGGGAGTTTCAAGAATAACGGGCATATCGTCAAAACGGGAATCCTGCATAAAGCGGCGGAAGAAATCAATACCAATCAGCCCCTTTCCGATACTGTCATGACGGTCTACCCGGCTACCCAATGGTTTCTTTGAGTCATTCAAGTGAATGGCACACAAATAGTTTCTCCCCACTACCTCATCAAACTCGGTAAAGACCCGGTCATACTCATTCACAATATCATAACCGGCGGTATAGGTATGGCAAGTATCCAGGCAAACTCCCACACGAGATTTATCCTCCACCTTATCTATAATATATCTCAAATGCCAGAATTCATTTCCCACATTACTTCCCTGTCCGGCTGTATTCTCAATCACAGCAGTCACACCGGTCGTCTTATCCAAAGTCATATTGACAGACTCGGCAATCCTGTCCAGACACTTCTCTATGGATATCTTGTTCAAATGACTTCCGGGATGAAAATTCAGCATTTTCAATCCTAAAAGCTCGCAACGCTGCATTTCGTCCAAAAATGCTGCACGACTCTTCTCCAGCCCTTCCTCGTCAGGATGTCCCAAATTTATCAGATAACTGTCATGAGGAAGAACATACCGGGCATCAAAACCTTCTTTCTCGCAGTTTTCTTTAAACAGAGTAACACTCTCGACAGACAAAGGTTTTGCAACCCATTGCCTCTGATTCTTTGTAAAAAGAGCGAATGCGTCCGCTCCTATCCCTAATGCATTAACGGGGGCCATTTCCACGCCCCCGCTTACGGATACATGTGCACCTATTTTTTTCATTCTCTTTCCATTATTGATAGACACAAAGATAGGAAAAATAAGTTAGAAATTATATTGCGCACTCAAGTTTATACGGTTTGCTTCACGGTTCACATCATTAAAATTCTCTCTCCAACCATGAAGATATTCCGCACCTACCTGCAAGTTATGACTTACATTCCAGAATACATTTGCAACCAGGTACTGACCTTTTTTATACTGAGTTTCATTAAAGTGAGCATAGCAATCTTCTGTAAACAGACGTGACTGGCTATACGTAGCCGATGCGAATACCCGTTTCGAGAAATTATACTGTAATCCGGCATACCATCCTTTCATGGGCAGTACCTGCATACGTCCGGACTCATCGGCCAAAGGAACGATATCTACATTCAAGTTGCTGATATCATTCAAATATTGAGCAATACCTCTACCATAAGTATATTGTCCGTAAAGCTGGAAACCACCCAGTCTTGCTGTCCCCGATGCCTGTATCCCCCAACCGGTCAATGACTTTGCCTTATTATTCACTTGATCCTCATAAGTCATACTTCTCAAGATTCCTCCCACACGTATATGACTAGCCTTTGCCCAAGAATACTGTACATAGGCAGGAATATCCGGCATCCGCTGCTTACCGATTCTCACATCTTGTGCCGGAGTACCGTCTACTGACGGCATTTCCACGCCGACACCCACTTTCAAACCTTTCATCACATTGGCTTCATAACGCAACTGGGTGGCGCGATAGAAAGTCATCCCGTCAGGTCCTTGAAAATCAATAGTCGGAGGAGCTGCGGCAAGGTCCATAAACAATCCGGTATCATACCCCATAGTAAAACCCAGGAAGGATAAATAAGCATTCTGCAATTCAAAAGTCTTTCCACTTCCACGGAAGTTTCCGGCTGTATAAACGATGAAGTTACCCAAATGCTTGGTTCTCCCCACCAACTTTAAAAAGATAGTGGAAGTGCTTGCATCCATCTGGAACTGATTACGGACAGACGTGGATCCCGGTTGCGGAATGAGTGCAGGGATAAAGTCAACATCATCCACTATCCCATTAAAATCATATTCCATTGTAGTTTTCAAATAACCACCGATACCCAATGCAAACTTTCCCTGTTGGTCAGTAAGTAAAAAACGAGGAGCACGGGGATCATGGAAATGCGGACGTTGCGTTTCTTCAAATACATTGATTAATTCTTCCTTGCCATTTTTATCTTTTGAGATAATAACAACAGGTCCCGGTCCTTCCAGCTCCGGATAAAGTTTTTTTTGTTGCGCAAACATCGGCGTAACAATCATTGCGCCCAATACAAGGCAACTCATTGATTTAAAGATACTTTTCATAAAAGTTAAGTTTAGGTAAATAGTCAATTCAATGGACTATGAACAAAAAGTTTAGAAAAAAGTTTGGGAAATGTTTGCAAATTCAAAAAAAGTCACTACCTTTGCACTCGCAATCGAGAGAGAAATCCTCGATAAAAAGGATGGCCCGTTCGTCTATCGGTTAGGACGCAAGATTTTCATTCTTGAAAGGGGGGTTCGATTCCCCCACGGGCTACCAAATAAAAAAGCCATCGATAAATCGATGGCTTTTTTATTTGGTAGCCCTGCTTTGTGCAGGGTATCCGGCGGCTCAGTTTGAAAACGGGTCAGTCTTAAAATTTGGACCACTGACCCAAAACTGACGGATTCATGAAGGATTGTGCTTTAAATTCTTCATAATAAACAACTGTAAGCAAGCGGATTAGACACTTATGAAGGATTTGAATCAAAATAAATCTGGATAGTCTTGTACAGGGGGGGCTGAATCAACAGAAGGGTCAGTCCGAAACATAAGACAACGGGACAGATCCAACTTATTCATCGACTCCGCCCCGTTCTATGTCAGAATACCATAAAAAGAATATGATTATTCAATCTCTCCAAAAAGCTCAGCCAGTTTATTTGCCAAAGCCTCACCACGAAGATTTTCTCCTACCATGACCCCTTGGGCATCTATCAAATACATAGTAGGAACAAATTTCACTTTATATATATCAGCAATACCTTCAGTATCCAAAAAATTAGGCCACTGAAGTTGTTCTTCTTTCAGCGCTTTTGTCCATTCCGCCTCTTTTTTATCAATAGAGATACTTACAATCTGGAAACCCCTGTCTGCATATTGCGTATAGAGTTTTTTCAAATTAGGAATCTCCTTACGGCAAGGATTACACCATGATGCCCAAAAATCAATAAGGACATACTTCTTACCTTGGCACAAATCGGTTAAAGTTACCGATTTCCCATCTTGTGACTTGGCTGTAAAGACAGGCACTTTAGAACCGATCTGACTATCAGGAGCCACACTCTCTTTCACCATTTTTCCATAGCGGGAATGTTTAGCCTCTTCTGACAAGGCATCATACCACGGTTTCTGCTCTTCGGTAAGATAAGAAAACAAACTGATCATCATCAGAGGCCCCCAATAAGACTCTTTATTGTCCATAACTAATTTATAGTAAGTGGCATCTACCGTAGCAAAGAACAAACTATCGGCCACGGCAGATGCTTTGTAAGCTTCCGTAGCAACGACAGAATCCATCAAGATCTTATCTTTGGCAACTCTCGCTTTACCATAGGCAACACGGATATCCTTAAACTTCTCGTTATTCGTCACATAAATAGAATCCAAGGCATCACGTGTGCTCAATAATTTTACATATTTGTCCGTCAAAGGAGATCCCGTCACTGAAACCTGTGAAAAATTATAATTCACGGTTCCATTAAGGTTTTCAGAAGTCACCTTACCCTCCACGCTTATACTGCCATTCTCCAACATCAGAGGCATGGAACCGTATGCATCTTTCACCATCAACCGTACAGCCAGAGGTTCATCCGCCACCCCTTTAAATATAAATTTTCCATCTACAACAGTAGTGTCCGCCACCGGTTTTTCATGACCATGACTTACAGGAAATAGCTGTACATGGGATCCGTCAGGAATTCCATCAATTGCAGCTGTCAGTGTGTACCCCGTTACCGACTGCCGGGTACAAGATGCCATCATCACCAAAACAACGGCGAATGTTGCTAATAAATACATCAATTTCATAAAGTCTGTTTTTATAGGTTATTTAGATACATTTTGAGTGATAGTTCCATTACCCGGATTCTGAACGGCACCTGCCGGGAAAGGCATAATCCAAAGATGTGAAGCCGGGGTTAATGTATAAGTCTGCCCTTCCCATGTTTTGGATAGTGCACGTGCAAAAGTACCTTCGGCATTAAACCTCCGGGCATCAGCGAATGGCACAATAGTGAAAATCAATTCATTGTCTTTCGTACGTCGGATCAAGTCAATGGCTTCTGTCAAAGTTGAAGCCTGCAAGGGTTGATATATCTCCGGCAGAATACGGGTCTTACGTACCTTGTTCAACACATCCATAGCAGCAGAGAAATCATTACCTGTGACCTGACGTGCCAAACATTCGGCCTTGATGAGATATACCTCGCAAGTGGTCAGACCAGCCCCGTTGAAATATCCTTTGGCCAAACCTTGATAGTAAGTATCCTGATTTACCGTACGCAGTTTCCAGCGGGAAAGAAAACGCGCATCCCCTCCCTCGAAACTCTCCGCACGTTCCACCGGAATATTAAGTTCGCTGGTAGCATAGTTAGGGTTACCCTCTCCACAACGGAAATAGTAATTCTCCACATAATCATACCCTGTCGCTGACGGTAACGACGGATAACTGTCTTCTTTTGTAATAGCTTCCTTATGACTGTTGTAATAAGATATCCAATCATACAGAGTATCATTCTGTTCCAAAGCCATATCCGCGTATTTCAGCGCTTCTTCATAATTCGCCATTTGCAAATAGATCCGTGCCAAGAAGGCATAGGCTGCTCCCAAATTGGGATGGATAACAGTCCTTGACTGTTGGGGTAATCCTTGTTGTATGGCTTCTTTTACATCTTTAATCATGAAATCATAGATTTCTTGAATAGTGACCTGCTTGTGAGGAGCATTAATATCGGCACTGGTTATCAAAGGTACACTCAGTTTAGTACCGGCAGTTGCAGACACATAGGTATCAGCATAATAATTGGCCAGTATGTAATAGCTCATAGCGCGAATCACTTTGGCATAAGCCATTACCTCATTGCGTTCGGAATCAGTCGCTTCGGTTGCAACGGGAACATGCTCCAGCAAGAGATTACAAGTGGAAATAGCCATATAACTACGGTAATAAGTCCCTTCGTCCTGATTGTTCAGTACAATTCTGTCCGCTTTTTCATTCCACAGATAATTGGCACTCGTAAGGGTAACGCTAGTCAGACTGCTTTGTCCTACAAATTTATCATTCAACAGATAAAGACTATTCGTTACAGGAATATAGCCAATGGTATATTCATCTCGCAGCAATGCTTCAAAATCAGCCAAGGTAGTAGGAATTTTGTTCCCTTTGGGAACAATATCTAAATAATCATTACAAGAAGTCAGATTTATCCACCCCAACACTGTCATTATCATAAATAGTATCTTTTTCATATTGCTCTCATTTAAAAGTTCAAATTGACATTACACAAATAATTTGGTTTACTATATCCCCCAAGCATCCATTTCACATCACGACTTTTAGCCAAAGTGAACACATTTTCCATACCTAGCATGATACGTGCATTTTTTACATAAAACTTCTGACATACACTTGCAGGAACATGATAAGTAACAGAGAGATTCTTCAAGCGCCAGTTATCGGCATCAAGTACATGAATGGAAGCCTTGCTATAAAGATCGGATGAGTAAGAATTATAATCCTTGCTTTCTGACGGAACATAGCGTGGTACATCGGTATATGCCTCATCACCAGGCTGACGCCAACGTTTACTCACATCCTTACTTGTCACTCCTAATCCCGGATAGGCTATATTGGTATTCCGCATTTTGTGCCCCCCTTCAAAAAGCAGTTGAGCAGCCAGTTCCCAATTCTTATAACGGAGATTGGTATTAATAGCCCCACTATAAACCGGAACAGAAGTTCCTAAATACACAGCATCCTCCACTTTTTGCGGTGAACTGCTTACATGGATATTTCCTTCCGAGTCATACACCTGAGGCTGCCCTTTACTATCCAGCCCTGCCCACAGATATCCATAAATGGCATTATAAGGCACTCCAACACGGGGATAGGCGGCAGGATAATCGAACTGAAGAAAAATAGCAGGTGCTTTTACATTGACATAAGTCACTTTATTCTTATTGTATCCCAGCACACCACCTACGTTCCAATTCCAATCTTTTCCCATAATGACATCACCGGAAAGAGTCAACTCGAATCCACGGTTTCTCATTTTACCATTATTCATGGTATAAGTAGAAAAACCAAAACCTTCGGTAGGTACTCCATTGGTATTGGCTAACAAATCCACGCCCGACTTATTATAATATTCAATAGAACCGTTCAATCGATTTCTAAACATAGAGAAATCTACACCAATATTAGCTGTAGTTGTCTTTTCCCACCGCAAATCAGGATTAGGACGGTTGCTGATAGTCCCTTGTATGCCGCCCACATGGGTATTATTATTATAATAAGCCGTCATATAAGGAGCAGAATTCTTGGCGATGTTACCACCGATACCATAACTGAAACGCAGTTTCATCATATTTATAAATGAAACTTTAAAAAAAGATTCTTTGTCCAGATTCCAACCAGCACCTACCGACCAGATAGGTTTCTTCTGATACTTGGAACCAGTAGCAAACAAATTGGTACGATCCCAACGAATGCTTCCTGTCACCATATATTTACCATCATACGTGTAAGCTGCATTCCCATAAAAAGAAACAAAACGATTTACCAGTTCATAGATATTGGAGATATCATTTTTATTGAATGATACATAGTTTCCCAAAACTCCGGTATAAGTATTACTCAGCACCCGTTCATCAATAAGATCATAAGTTAGTAAAGCCGGATCATAATTATAATATTTCCGATTATTGTATTCCGTCTTATTTTCACGTACTTCCATACCAAACAAAGCGGTCACATCATGTTTTTCTGCAAATGTCTTGTTAAAATCCAATTGCTGACGGAAATTATAAGCACGGATACTATTAGTCCCCGTTGTATAAATATTGCCATAAGGAAGATTATAAGTAGCCTGGCCACTCCCACTTGCATCAGTAGCAAATGTATTTACTTTATTACGTACAGCATAGCTTTCCTTATCTTGCAATTGGCTTGTCTTATATTCCCCTACTTCATATTGGAACGAAGCAGTGTATCTCAACCAGTCTGTGAATTTAAAATTAAGTCTCGCAAAAGTACGATTACTAAAATTCTTACTCTTCGACAAGTTTCTTCCCAATTCGTCCAAAGGGGTAATATCCATACTATACAATCCGTAAGAAGAAATAATTTCCTGTTGTGACTTACTGTACCGGTCCGCAGCCGTGTTAGTATAGTAGCTTCCATCGCCATTCAACAACGAACTATAAGGAACATAATTATATCCGGGTGAGGTCAGATTATAACTCTGCGTTGTACCATCTCCATAATTCAGATACGTTCCCAAATCCAGACTCAACCATGAAGTAAGCCGGCTAGTGTTCTGCAAATTCAATCCGAAACTCTCGCTGTCAGTATATTTATCTTCTTCCCGGTTATTCCTGTAAGACAGCGAAGCATTAAATGTATTTTTTTCCGTTCCACGCCCGATATTCAAGTTATATTGTTGCGAAAACGGATTTCGTTTACCATATTTCTTCACATCATCATAATAACGGAATTCCTGTGAAGCCAGTTCATGTAGCGTCTGCTCCATTTGTGCTTCGCTGATCGCACCTGTATGATGTTTTAAAATAGCCTGTACCCCCAAACAGGAATACATGGATGCATTGTCCAACAAATTCTGTGCATATTGGGATGCTCCCTCTCCTTGAAGATTAGGATTCATGGCTGCCCACTCCTTTTCCATCTCTATCATGTCAGCCGTACCGGCTAAGTGACCGGTATAAAAATTATAAGGGCGTACTGTCAATGTCGCTGAAAATGATACATTCAGCTGATTCTTTCCGGCTTTTTTAGTAGTGATGACTACTACACCATTAGCAGCACGAGCACCATAGATAGACGTAGCCGCGGCATCTTTTAATACCGTAATATTCTCTATATCCTCTATATTCAAATCAGGCACATTTTCGACCCAGTTGCCCAGTCCGTCAGAAATAGTTTTCTCTACCGGAAACCCATCAATCACATACAGAGGAGTAGTAAGTCCGTTCATCGAAGTCACACCACGTATCTTACCGTCACTATAACCTGCTATTCTTCCCTCCATCAATGAGCTGACACTACTTAACCGTTGGGTTTCCAACTTTTTCGAATCTACTTTCGCAAATGAACCGGTAGCCCGTTCCCTGGAGATAGTCTGATATCCGGTTACCACCACCTCGTCCAGCAGTTCGGAGGCCGGCTCCAAGACAATTCTGTAACTGTTCGCACTTGTCAATCTTACTTTCTTTGATTCATAGCCCAAGTAAGAGATTTCTATCTCTTTCGCTGTGCGGAGCAGGGTCAGCCGGAAGTGCCCGTTCATATCGGTTATGACAGCAGCCAGTTCCTCCCCTTTCGTCTGGCTCACCTGACGGATGTGAGCGGCAGGCAGGGGATCTCCATTCTCATCTACAACTATACCGCTGATCATCCGGTCTGTTTGTGCATATGCCATTGTTCCACACAAAAACAATGCAACGAAAAACATCGCCAGTCGAAGTAGCTTTCCGTGGTAATCTGAATGTTTCATACTTTTTATAGATTTAATATTAATACTGTTTATAATCACTTTTAAGTCCCGTTTTATTGTTAAAACAGTTTTGCAGCTTATATTGCGTCGATAGCAAATTAATGCATAAAGTTTTAAATTATAGCAAAAACAGGTTGTCCAAATACAGCAATTGCCGCATTTGGATAAATTTATGATAGCAAATTAATAGATTATCTATTTTTATGCAATTCCTGCACTTTGTTTCTATACTGAGCGGGAGTCATACCAGTAGCCGCCTGAAACTGGCTATAAAAAGTAGTCATGGAATTAAAGCCCAATTCAGCTGAAATCGCCTTTAGCGGAGTTTGGTTATCAGGATCGGAAAGTGAACGGACTGCCTCTTTTGTGCGGAAACCATTTACAAATTGAGTAAAAGTCTGCTTGGTCTGCTCATTAATAATTTGAGAGAGATAAGTACGATTAGTTCCCAACATTTCCGCTACTTTCTCTTTAGTCAGCAAATTGTCTGTAAATACCTTCTCCTCCCGCAACAGCGTTTCCAAACGCAGAAATAAATCCTGCTTCTTTTCATCTGTCAACGAGGATGAAGCATATTTCTCAGGTTGCGGCAAAGAAGTTTTCGTCGAGTCCGTAAGATATTCTTGTAAAAGAGCGGACTGGCGGCCTATCTCTGCAAACTGCTCGTCTATCTTGTTCTGCAATTGCTGTTCACGCCGGATAGCGTCCTGATTTTGCTTCACAATGGTAAGGTACAGCTTATTTTTTCTGTAATATAAGTAATATAGTAAAGAGGCAGCTATGAAGATACAGATAAATCCGGCTATAAGCAATTGCATCTTATTTTCCTTTTCCAATAATTCCAGACGGTTTTGTTTTATCTCGTTTTCCTGCCGTTCCATATCGTATTTTGCACGTATCTCCCCCACGGCACGTTCCTTTTCCGCATTATATAAGCTATCTGTTTCCAGCTGATAGAGCTTATGATACTTCAACGCCTCTACCAGCATACCATCTTCTTCATAACATCGGGATAAAGCCTTCAACAGGTCACTTCGATAAATGGCATTAGCCTGTTGGTAAGACAGTTCTATTCCGGCTTTCAGCATCCGGACAGCCCGGTCATACTGGTGATGCTCCATTAAAATTTCGGCATAGCCCAAATAAGAATTCATCACTGAAGAAATATTTCCCTGTTCTTTCAAATCCAAAGCCTTCCGGAAAAAACCCAGCGCTTCATCATCTTTATTCAATTTATGCAGAATATATCCATAAAGATTGTAAACGTTTGATTGATCATAAAAGTCATTCTGCACCATGGTGAACTCCGCCTCCTGAATATATTTTAATGCTGTATTATAGTCACTCTTCAAATAATACATATAAGCGGTATTGGTTGAACCACTATAAATCAGATAAGGATCTTTCCGTTCATGTCCCAGTTCATAACATTCAAGGGCATATTTCAATCCTGTGCTATCATTTTTCAAATAATAAATACCGGCAATATTAGAAAGCAAAATGGAATAGAGTCTGTCATAATGACAACGTCTTGCAGCTTCAACTCCTTTGAAGAAATAAGTAAGTGAACGATAATAGTCTTTTTGGACATTCGATGCATAAAGTCCCAGCCCATTATATACGGAACATAAAGCGGAATCATTTTTATTACTTTCACCTATCAGCCTGGCCTGCCCTAAATGACTATAAGCCTCCTTTACATTTCCCTTCATCATATGGGCCTGCCCCAGACAAATATGAGAATAAATTACAGCGCCATTGTAATCCCGTTCATTATAACCCATCTCAAACAATTGTCGACCATAAAAGATAGCCTGATCATAATCTGCTTTATTCAGATAGAGAAAACTAACTTTCCGAAGCGCGTCTTTGTCTTTAGGATACTTTTTCAGATACTCCAACTGTACATTAATGGCATTATTTATGTCTTCTTGCGCCTCTGAGACAACGGGCAAGAGTCCCAATAACATCACAACCATCCACAGTTTGAACATCTTCATTCCCGTCATCCTCCCTTTTCTTCTTTCCGCATACTGAACTCACAGCCACAATATTGCTGATTATAAAAATTATATTCCTTAATGATAGCAATGCGACGCTCGCTCAATCCACCTTTACGCCAGTTCTGTTCCCAATAAGTGACATCCGGATAAGGAGCCGTAGCATATCGGCCCGCTTCCTCTATCTGTTCCAAACTTTTCCAACGGCTGGAAGCAAGCGTAGTAGTGATAACCGGAAATCCATGTTCGTGGGCATAACGTGCAGTTTCCTGCAGTCGCATCTTGAAACAACGCAAGCAACGGCCTCCTCTTTCAGGCTCTTGCTCCATTCCTGCCATTCGACAACGCCAGGCATCATGATCATAATCGGCATCTATAATTTCCAATCCCAAGGACTGGGCATACCGCGTACATTCGTCCTTGCGGATAATGTATTCCTCCAACGGATAAATATTGGGATTACAATAATAGATAACCGGAGTGACACCATGCTGCATCAAGCACTCTATGATGGCTGATGAACAAGGAGCACAACAAGTATGAAGCAACACTTTGTCGGCTCCTCCCGGAACTTCAAGCTGGAATTTCTTTTTCATACGGCAAATTTAATAGATATTTGCCATACTGACCAACGGTTCGTATAATTTTTCTATATCCTGCGCATCTATTTCTATCTCCACTTGATCACCGGGAACCAGGGTTTGCCCCTGAGGAAGTAAGTTTTTACGATTCCGATGTATACTACGAATGATACAATGATTAGGTAAAGCCAATGTATCCACTTCCTTTCCGTCAAAATAAGACCCATCCATTATCTCGACAAAAAGATGATAGCGGGCACCAGCCTCTTCGGAAGACTCCGGATTATGGCTACGGAACATCCTGTCATACAGCAATACATTGTAAGGTTTTATCTGTAACAATTCGGTGAAATAATAAGTCAACCCACCTACCACGATGGAAGGATAGAACACCTCGAAATGACCGGTAATCTCCGTTATCAGAACAATGGCAGTCAAAGGGGTACGCACCACAGCCACCAAAAAAGCCACCATCCCGATCAGCATCATATAACTCACATTCTCATACCCTATCCATCCGCGCTGTACCAATACCAACCCGAAGATTTGTCCCAATAATCCTCCCGTAACCAAGGTAGGAATGAAACTTCCTCCCGGCAAACCCGAAGAAAGAGAAAACAGCGTAAAAACAAAATGAATAAGCATCATGATAGTAAGCCACCGGATATCATGAGTTCCATTCATTCCCTGCATCATCAAAAACTGCTCTCCGCCACCTGTCAGATTCGTCTCTGTTAACGATATGGCATAAGCTATGATCAATAAATACAACATCTTGACAGGAATGGAGAGTTTCATGGCAGGTATCCTTTCTTGAAAGAAAGGAACGATGAGCGAATAAAACTTTGCAATGACAGCCATAAGGGCGGCAAAGATAATATAAAGCTCTGCCTGACGGATAAAAGATAAACCGGGAACGACCGCACTAATCAGATGATAAGGAGTCGTGGGGAACATCCAACTAGCCACTCCTCCGGCTACCACGCCGGCCAACAAGGTAGTAATGGCGGTTTTAGGCGCATCAAAACGCTCGATGGATTCTATTACCAGCAAAGAAGAAGACAACGGAGCGGCAAAAGCGGCAGACAAGCCCGCACCGGCTCCGGCAGCCAGCAATTGTTTCCGTTCCCCTTTCAGGATATGTCCCCAACGGGAGATAAGTGTTCCTATATAAGACCCTATCTGAACAGACGGCCCCTCGCGTCCCAAGGACAGCCCCGCACTGAGAGCCAACACACCTCCGCAGAATTTGGCCACCAGTTCCTTAAAAGGATGCTCATAACGGATACGACCGTTATTGGCCGCACGTGTCTGAGGAATACCGCCTCCGGCTATCAATGGCATACGTTTTACCAAAGAAGCGACAAAAATCAGAATCCCCCATAAGATAAAAAACAACAATACATGCCAATACCACGGATAATGCGCCGTGAAAAAAGTTTTCCGCACATCAAAGAAATACCAGAGAAGATAGTGATAAGGCACAGCAACCAGTCCCGTAAGCAGCCCCACGAATATGCTCACGAAATACAGACGGGCATCAATCAGCTTCAGTTTCCATATTTGCCATTTGCGCAGATTGCTCCACTCCTTCCACTTGTTTTTCCATTTCTCCAGTTTCATATCCGGAATAAACAAATGGAAAAGAGAAGGGTTTATTTAAACAATGGCTTTAATAGTTCCGGTATTTCTATTTCATTTGCTTTCAGCGCTTCCAAACATTCACGCCCTTTATCGGATAAAGTAAAATGCATCTGCCGTTTATCCTTATCCCCCAAATTACGGACGATTAATTCTTTCTCTTCAATGGAACGGATGACTTTAGAAGTATGCGAAGCAGACAGACCTGTGTTTTCCGATATTACACTGGCTGTCAGCGTATCTCCGCCAATGCAACAAAGTGCCATTGCCTCATTCAATGACACTCCATATTGTTCCATCAAGCGGGTTTCAAGTTCAGAGAGAGCCTTGAACAGCTCTCTCATGACACATATTGATTTTATTTTCTCCATGCAAATTTAAATAAACAAGTTTACATTCGCCTGTTCGGCACGGTTCATATAGGTTGCCACTCCGCCAATAGTCACATGATCCAGCAATTCCTCACGTTTCACACCCATTACATCCATTGACATCTGGCAAGCAATAAATTCCACTCCGTTCTGAATGGCTTGAGTACGCAGAGATTCCAGTGAGTCGATGTTTTTCTTATTCATGATATATCGCATCATCCTGGCTCCCATTCCACCCATATTCATTTTAGACAATCTCAGCTTTAAAGAACTGGAAGGCAGCATCATGCCGAACATCTTCCCCCAGATATCTTTCTTCACCGCAGGCTTGTCCAATCTTTTGATAGCATTCAGCCCCCAGAAAGTAAAGAAGATGGTTACCTTCTTTCCCGTAGCCGCCGCACCGTTTGCGAGTACAAAAGTAGCTAAAACTTTGTCCAGGTCGTCACTGAACAGAATAAAAGTTTTCCCTTTATCCTCCCGGCAAACCTCCGAGGAAGAAGATTGCGGAGTACTTTTCTCAACAATTACCTCATACTTTCCTGCTCCTGACTTTACTGAGACAAAACGGTTCCCGGTAGTCTGGCACCATGCTTCGGCATCGCGGGGGAAACCGGCATCCGTAGCGACAATCTCCAGACGTTCGCCGTCCGCCAGTTCTTCCATACTCTTCTTCAGCTTCATGATAGGACCGGGACAAGATATGCCACAAGCATCCACTTTTATTGCTTTCATAGAAGGAATGACGGAAGAGGCAATAGTATAAGCTTCAGCAGAATCTTTACTGTGTTCAGAATGATCAACTTTTGAAGAATCAGAACTTGAAGATCCGGAATTTGAGAACTCCTTCGGCTTGGGCAGAGGAGCCGTTGCCGCTTTATACAGTTTCAAACCTCCTATTAAATTCCTTACTTCCCCAAAGCCATTCTGTAACAATATATTAGAAGCAAGATACCCTCTCAACCCCACTCCACAATACAAATAGACCGGCTTATCCTGAGGAATCTCTTTCATCCTTTCGCGCATATCATCCAAAGGAATATTGACAGCCCCCTTCAAAGCACCGAGTGCAAATTCATCGGGAGTACGGACATCAACCAACGTAACTTTACTCAAATCGGCAGCCTGCAACTCGCGCCAATAAAGAGGCTTCATCTTTCCGCTCAGTATATTTCCGGCTACATATCCGGCTACTGCTACAGGATCTTTTGCCGAAGAGAAAGGAGGAGCGTATGCCTGCTCCAAAGCCATCAAGTCATATACAGTTCCGTTATGCTTAATCACTTGCGAGAATTCGTCAATACGTTTGTCCACTCCGTTATACCCCACAATCTGCGCTCCAAGTAATTTCCCGTTCACAGGAGAGAAGGTTATTTTAATGGACATCTGTAAAGCATCGGGATAATATCCCGCATGGGAACCGGAATGGATGGTTGCCGACAAATAATCAATGCCTGCCTGTTTCAACCGCTTTGCCGGAAGGCCTGAAGCAGCGACAGTCATATCAAAAATTTTGGCAATGGAAGTACCGACAGCCCCTTCGTATGTAACCTTATTTCCAAAAACCATGTTATCTGCCACAATACGCGCCTGACGGTTGGCCGGACCAGCCAGATAATTCAACCACGGTCTATCAGTCAGCGGATGACGGAACTCGATAGCGTCGCCCACCGCATAAATATGCTCGTTGGAAGTCTGCAAGTAATCGTTCACCTTAATGCCGCGCATCTCCCCTATCTCCAGTCCGGCCTCTGTCGCCAATGAGGTATTGGGACGTACCCCGATGGATAACAACACCATATCGGCAGGCAGCCTTTCGCCCGATTTAAAAATAACCTCCAGTCCGTTGACCGTGCGCTCGAAAGAAGCCACCGCCTTTTCCAGGTAGAGATGCACTCCTTTCTGCAACAAATGCTCGTGCACCAAAGAAGCCATAGAGAAATCAATAGGAGCCATGACTTGATTTGCCATCTCTACAACCGCCACTTCCGCACCGGCTTCCTGCAGATTCTCCGCCATCTCCAACCCGATGAATCCGGCCCCGATGATTACCGCCCGTTTCACCTTATGCTGCTGCAAGTAACTCTTGATAGCATCGGTATCATTCACATTACGTAGGGTAAAAATTCCTTCATTGTCAATGCCCGGCAAGGGAGGACGAACAGGCGACGCACCCGGAGAAAGCAATAATTTGTCATAACTCTCCGTATAAGTTTTCCCGTCGGAAGTACGAATATCCACTGTCTTATCGGCAGAATGGATGGCTATTACCTCGGACCGGGTACGCACATCTATGTTAAAACGTTTCCCGAAAGCCTCCGGAGTCTGTACAAACAATTTTTCCCGCTCCGCAATCACACCTCCTATATAATAAGGCAGACCACAATTGGCATACGAAATGTATTCTCCCTTCTCGAACAAAATGATTTCCGCCTGTTCCGTGTTTCTTCTGATACGTGCGGCAGCAGTTGCACCTCCTGCTACGCCTCCTATTACTATATACTTCATAATCGAACTATTTTATTTGATTTAATATTTTCCAATGGAAACTTTATGCAAACATCTGTCTCTTATACACATCTCCGAGCCCACGAG
>ENA-UALA01000111-UALA01000111.1-human-gut-metagenome-genome-assembly--contig:-NODE-111-length-58109-cov-14.675354_pt1 | contig 58109 bp, 51 predicted proteins | sample MGYA00243696_ERZ654460 | MGnify/ENA primary metagenome ERZ654460 (study PRJEB26926, sample SAMN06164725) | human gut metagenome | biome: ENVO:00009003; feature: ENVO:2100002; material: ENVO:00002003... | reverse complement strand
CGCGTAAGATCGTCGGCAGCGTCAGATGTGTATAAGAGACAGCTATAATATAGAGTAATCTGCGGTGTACGGAGTTCGGATTAATCGTAATCCACATTATTAAATAGGGAGCGAGTATTCGTGGCGATAGGCAAGGTCTGTATTTATACGGAAAGTCCGATGCGTCAAGATGCCGCACCCACCTGCTGAAAGCGGGTTAGCTTTTATCCGAAATGCGGCACAGGCGGATTTTTATTTTTTCATAAAAAGTAAAAAAATTTTATTTTCACCAGTCAAAAACAGTTGCTCTCAAAGGAAAAATATGCTATACTACATAAGCAATTGAACAACGGCCTTATGGTCAAGCGGTTAAGACGACGCCCTCTCACGGCGTAAACTCGGGTTCGAGTCCCGATAAGGTCACCAAACCGAAGCAATTCGAACTTTTTTCGGATTGCTTTTTCTTTTTCCCCAAAAAAAGAAATTAAGAAAGTCAGTTTAATTTATCGATGAAAGGAAGGTGAAGGCAAAGCGAGCTAAAACAGAACAGGAACTCTATATGGTTATTTTTGTTGCCGGGTTGATTCTCATATTGAGAAAGAGAGGCAAAGTACCGACTGTTGGGGCAGTCAAAAACAGCAGCACCAAGCTGTAAAAACGGTGTGATTTATCTTTAACAAAAATAACTATTAGGGGGTGAAATCTGTGTCCAGAAACGGAAGCATACGCTACCAAATTGAAAAGACTTTAAAATCACTGTGCAGGTTCGGTGAATCAAGGCACGAGGCTAAAAAAGATCACACTGCCTGCAGGTACATTTATTCTTTTAACACAATGAAAACATACATAAGACAGCTTAACTATATGGTTGACTGGGCAAAGGAAAACGGCATTAAACTGAGAAGTATAGATGATATAAGAGAACACGGAGATGAATGGCTGCAATGGTCTGTTGATAAGAAGTTCTCATCCTGGACTGTTTCTGTAAGACGCTCTGCATTATGCAAGCTTTGCGAAGTCCTGTATTCATATTTCAAAACAAAAATCCCGCCTAAAAAGAGGCAGGATGTAAAGCGTTCAAGGGATATGTCTAAAAGCCTTAAATACTTCAGCGAGGCTAAAAACATTGAGCAGGTAACCTTTTGCAGATGCACGGGACTGAGGCTCAGTGAACTTAAGCTGATAAGGGGCTCAGACCTTTATTTTGACGATTTAGGGCATCCTTGGTTATCAGTTACAAGAGGAACAAAAGGTGGTAGAAAACGCCGTACAAAGCTTTACGGAAGCCCTGAGGAGATAGAGATATGTGTCAGCCTATGCAAGAAAGCAAAAGGCGAAAAAGTATTTCCTAATGTAAAAGAAAGAGCAAACACACACGGGTACAGAGCACAGTATTGTCAAAGGGTATATGAGGCCGAGAAACGCGATTTAAGCGCTCTTTCACACTCGGAAAAGGTCTTTTGCAGGAAAGACAAAAAAGGTATTGTTTATGACAAGCAGGCGCTTCTGATATGTTCTTCTATGCTCGGTCACAACCGCTACGATGTGTGTGCTCTGTCTTACTTATATAACCAAGACTGAGTGCCGCCAGTTTTTTTATTTTTTTGCTATAATTACTTTAGAGACACAAATTACATTGTGAATATTAATCTCATATATTATATATTTTTTTACTTATTGACTGTAACTTTAATTGTATAAAGCATCAATTGTAAACTTTTTGTGAACATAGTTCATAGATGCCTTATTGTGCCTTAATGGTTTTAAAATTTGCTATAATTACTTTAGAAGTTATTTTTTTAATGCTTTTTAGAGTTGTTTTTAGTAGCTGCTAAGACTCTTATTTTATATTTAAAGTTAATTGTAAATGAGGATAGTTATTTAATTATGATAACTGTCCTTTTTTTACTTTGAAAGGAGGTATTTTATGTAAATTAAAACAAACATAAAATAACAAAGTACAAATTACAAAAGAAAGGAATTTAAATGATGATAACACTATATTTTGAAAAAGTAAAAGAAGGAAAACTTTCAAACACATTCACGACAGATACATATTACGATGAAAGTGTGTATCTGAAAGAGAAGTCGGAAGATTCATATATCTGCATACTTGATGAAAAGGACTTTGTTAAGCAACAGGCATATGCTTATTTCATAAAGAACGATTATATCGCAATAGACAAGTGGTATGTAAATCGTTTTGATGAAGCAACAAGCGACGGCCTTATTATTGACATAGAAGTCGATTTTGCTGCAATGTTCAGAGATAATCTCGGATTGTACGACGAATGCCGTGAATGCTTTGATATGACTATGAGAAAAGTGTATGACTCAATATTCAGAAAATACACTGATTGAGTAATCGATAAAGTTATTTTTCTTTAATTAAAACAAGGCGGCACACCTAACAGTGTGCCGCGCTTATGAAAAAAATTGTAAATTCTTTAAATTTCTTTGTCACTTTTTTTAAATTTGCACTATATTATATTGTGGGATATTTTAACCTAAAAAAAGAAAAGTGTCGAAATACCCATATTTGAAAATTTTTTAATGTTTTTGCAAAAGTTTTTGTAATTTTAGGTTGAATTTGCACTATATTATATTGTAGGGTTTTTTAACCCAAAACTTCATTGAAAGGAGTGGTCGGAAAACATTTCCGAGAAGACTTACCATCTTTAAACTTTAAGTCTTTATTATACAAAGTTTTTATGAAAGGAGATTATTTTTGAAAAAAATAATTCAATTTACAAATCCTTATGAAGGATTATACAACAAAGACGACCTCTTGAGTGTTAACAAGCTTCAAGAGTACTTAGGATTATCTAAGGGAACAACAGAAGAAATCTTACAAATTTATGGATTTCCGGCTATATATAAAAGCGGAAGATTATATGCAATTAAGCCGGAAGTTGACAAATGGCGTAAACAAAACATTAACAAATACGATGGACTGAGAAGGGGTGCATAATTTGAGTAAAAGAAAGATTCCAGCAAAATACAGAAATTATATTTTCCCTAAGAAGGGTAGTAATTATTATTATGTAAAATATCAAGGTGTGAACACAACAAGAAAATCTATTGATGATTGCATAGCCTTGATAGATCAAGAAATGAACAAAAAGCATTATGGTAATGATCTTGACAGAAAAGAAAATAATGTGACACTTGAAATTGCGCTGACTAAATGGATTGATGATGAAATAGATAAAGACATCAGTCTGAAGCAATCTTCCAAAAACCGAATTAAACAAATTATTAAGAATCAAATAATACCGACGGTTGGTCTTATTGCTGTTGATAAATTGGACAGACCCGATGTTTTAAATATGATTTCATCATTAAAAAGTGGTAAAAATTACAAAGGGATTTGCTATGCAGACAACACAGTCAAAAAGGCCTATGAATATTTAAGACAATTTTATATTGTAACTGACAAAATGAATCTTATAAATCCCAATACATTTAATATAAAATATAAATTCACTAAGAACGATAATAAAGAAAGCGCTTTTACGAAAGAAGAAGCTGAGAGATTTATAAAAGCGACCGGTGTATTTTCTGAAGACTATAAAGATGTTAAAGACAGAATGACACCTGCTTTAACATTATTATTAGAAACAGGATTGAGAGAAGGCGAATTATTAGCGTTAACTTGGGACAAAGTTATAAAAACTGAAAATCATACATATTTAAAAATTGACAGTTCTTGCAGGTATGATAACGTCGAAAACAGAACACAGTTAATTATTGGTAAAACCAAAAACGGCAAATCAAGAACAATACCTTTAAATGAGACTGCCGAACGAGCACTTGAATATTATAAAAAAACAAAAAAGGACTCAAATTACATATTTGCAAACGAATATGGAAATGTTCCACATAGTTCAACACTTCGCAGATCATTTGATAAAGTTTTAAAAGAAGCTAATATAAAAAATGTTATAAATAACAGAAACAGAAGATACAAATACTGCGTTCATTCATTAAGACATTCATTTGCAACTATATTGATTAATTATGAGCATGTGCCGGTTCCTGTTGTATCACAACTTTTAGGGCACTCTGATATTTCAACCACTCAGCATTTTTATGTAAAAGATGAGCCTGAAATGTACATAGACTATGTTCATAAATTAGACTTTTAAAAAATTTATTCATAAAAATAAAATTAGAATTTTACGAAGATTTTACGAAAAAAATAGCCCAAAAAAGGTAAAAAAACGGCATTTTACGAAAAATTACGAAATAAAAGAGTAAAAAAATCGCTATAAAATTCACAGCCCCTGAAAAACAAAAAAAGCCCCGAAACCCGCACCACAAGCGGATTTTGAGACTTTTTATATGGCAGGGGCAGAAGGACTTGAACCCTCGGCACGCGGTTTTGGAGTGGGACGCGGTCTTTAGAACAACACGCGATCTTTAGAACCGCGTGTCGATTTTTACAAGGATTCAAGCCAAATTTAGATAAAAAATTAAGCATCAATCCTGCGATTGATGCTTTTTTGATGCTATTGAAAAATTCATTATTGATTATTTAACAAATCAAATATTCTTTTCTGTCCGTTAAGTATGAATTCTGAAATTTTGTCTCCGTCAACATCAAATGGAGTTTCGGAAATACATTTCCTTATAAGTTCATCGGTGATTACAGGAATATTGAGATTACTAAACAGCCTAAACGCCTCTGCATTACTCTCTAACAAATCGATAAACAAATCAATGAGCGTATCGTTTTTACGCTCTATAAACCTTGGGTATCCACGGGAAATTAAAGCAATATTGTTATCATAATTTGGGGCAAGCTTTACTATATCCCCTGTTTTGGGATCTCTTAAAACGCCGTAATTTTTTGTATGGCGATCCATATTCATACAAACCGTATCAAGGTAAATGAGTTTCAAATAATCTTCTGTCAGATCCTTTGAAATACTATAAAAAACATCAAAGTTTTTGGCGTAATCCTCATCATCACCTACAAGAGATTCTGCCGACTCAAAATTATATCTGCCGTTTTCGGTAAAATCCTTTGTTCTGATATAGCCACCATCCAACTCATAATACGCCATATTAAAGCCCAATGACGAGCCCAATTTGCAAATAAATAACTCGGAAAACAATTCGTTATCACTGCCGGACTTATACATCCACCAAGCGCCGTCAATAAGGCGCCAGCACTTCTCATAACTTCCGATATTAGTGAGTTCCGGCGTCCTTGACGGCTTTTGATTGAAACTGTCCGGATCACCGCGAAGCGCAAGACTGTCGAAATAATTCTCTTTAAAATAGACATCATCCCAAGTTAAATCAGAGCCGTCTTCACAAAACCAAAAATTATCCGTAATTGTAACGGCATTAACCGCAAGCACCGTACTTATCTCATCTTTATTCTGTAGGCGAAGTGCTTTCTTCAAGAGCCTTGAATTTGCACGATGAGAATCAATGGCGCGACCTTTTAACCAAACAAAAACATCATCACATCTGTTGAAAAATAAGGGCGCAAGTTTCTCATTTTTATCAACCACAACACCATTTTTTATCGTGACAACAGGAATATCCGCTGACAAGATTTTTCCATTAAGGTTTTGCATTGTTCTCACCACCAATCTTTTCTACATTATAACATCAGTTGATAATGTTAGCAAGTTATATTCGTCTAATGAAATTCACTTTAATACTAAACAAGACAGAGGTGCAAAATTCGATCCACCCCTACCTTATATTTTGATGAGTAACAATATAAAAGTCATTTTGAATTTTAAACTTTAATATGAGTCCACTTTTTTCTTTTTCAGATTTTTAGTCCGTTCTGCTCAATACTCTTACTCATCAATACTTTCAATTTCGCCTGCCGCTTTCATATCGGACACGCTGTACTGATGCAATGGTAGCGCTAAGGATAGGGATTAATAAAATAAAACAAAAAATAAGCCTGCTTGAATGGGCAGGCAAAAAGTTATTTTGACTTTTTAATATTATTATAAAAAATATCTTTAAGATAGTCAACTATACCATTAGCGGCATGGATAGTTGCTATCATAAGTTCATCCTTATCAATCGATGAAAAATCGATATCATAATTATTAAATCGAATAAGCTGTGAAATAAATAACCTTTGTGTTCTTCCGTTCCCCTCTCTGAAAGGGTGGATCATATTTGTAACACAGTAGAAATCAACAATATTATCAATAAATTCATCAAATGATTTATTTTGAAAATAATCGTTATCTTTCAAACGCATAAAGCATGCGTTCATTAAATCAGAAATCTGATCTGCCGAAGCAAACTTTGTTCCTTTTTTACTGATATTAACAGTTCGGTATTCACCTGCCCAATCATAAATATCTTCAAATAAATATTTGTGAATTAACTTGTAATGTTCAACATCAAAAGTATCACTGATAGGATTGAGTTCAAGTTCGCTTGCTTTTGCAAAAGTCACAGCGCCCTCAAACTCTTTGAGTTTGTTTTCATCAGTAATACCCAATTTATTTATTAAGCAGGTTGTGCCCTCATAACAATTACTTGTGGAAGAATCAATGCTATAACTCATTATACGTTAATATCCTGATGATTTTTAATGATCTCAATATACTGCGCCATAGTTATTTCTTTATTAAGAAGTTTTTTGCACAGCTCTTTATAATCATCAGAGATGACAAAGCCTTCCATTTCAAGAGAAGCTGCGGCGCTGTTTATCGCCTTTTCATTTGAAATATACAAAACAATCCCTCGCAACTTTATTTTAGTTTATTATAAAACAAATCTGCTGATTTATCAACAGATTTTCATTTTATTTATGACTATAACCGAGTCAATTGCATCCAAAAACTCTTTGACTAAGTTCATATACTTTACCACCCCTGCCTTATATTTTGATGAGTAACAATATAAAAGCACTTTGAAATTTTAACCTTTAATATATACCCAGGTCTTCCCTTTTCTGATCTTGACAAGTTTACCCATCGATACAAATCCTGATAAGATTCGATTAGCTGTCGCGGATGAAACATTTAAAAGTCTTCTAACATCTGCATTTAGGATATAGTTATTTTCATTTAAGAAATCAGAGATTACGCTCCATCGGTAATCATTTTTGTCTGTACCGGACTTATTAGGCTTATTGCCGTCCATAGTTTCAAGCAAAGCGTCTTTTATTGCAGACAGCATAAATTCGATAAAAGCCGTAGAATCCGCGGCGTCATTGGAATCATTGATAGCCTTGTAGTATTCGCTTTGCCTGTCATGAATGATGGATTCCACAGGAATCCACGCAAAGATCGGATTCCATTTAGATAAGAGCAGCGTATGCCACAATCTGCCGACTCTGCCGTTGCCGTCTGAAAACGGATGTATCACTTCAAACTCATAATGAAATACGCAGCTTTTAATAAGCATCGGCAACGCACTGTTTTTGACCCATGAAAGCAATTTCATTACCAAATCGGGAACATACTGCGGTAAAGTACCAAAATGAAGCACATTCCCTTTTGCATCAACTACGCCAACAGGTTTGGAGCGAAACATACCGGATTCACTTACAAGACCACGTGTCATAATATTGTGCGCAAACAGCAAAGAGTCCACCGAGTAAGGATCAAGCTCATCGAGATGTTCATATATCTCATAAGCATTTTTCACCTCTGCAATGTCTTTTGGCGGAGCGATTACTCTTTTGCCTGAAATTACAGCAGTTACCTGATCCATGCTTAAAGTATTTTGCTCTATTGCAAGAGATGAATAGATTGTATTGATACGATTCGCTCTTCTTAAAGTAGGATCTCTTGTCAATTTTGAACTGACGCTTACTATACCGACCAGACGTGATATTTCGGTTACATCGTTCAATATATTATCAGTAATTTTAAACGGATATTCGTTCATAGCATCACCGATTCAAGTATACCATTTCATCAATCAAAAATCAACTCATCAATCATTTTATGTTGATTGATGAGTTGATCTCATTTTACGAACTTTAAATTTAATACCATTTATTGATCCACCCGTCAGCGTCAGTAGCAGACCGTGTTGTAGTATCGCCGGCAGGAACCGTTGTAGGCTCTGTTGTAGTTGTATTCTTTGTAGGATTTTCTGAAGTTGTATTTTCATCTACATCGGGTTCAAATACAACCGCATTATCATCTGAGGAACCACCGCTGCTTGAATGACCATTTGTATTGCTTGATGTGTTTTGATTTGAAAACACTGTAGTTTCTTCTTTAGTAACAAATTCGCCGTTGCTTTTTGTTACAGCAGTTCCGTCATTATTGGCCTCAATTTCGGCAAATACCTTTTCGCCGTTCTGTGCCGTAACAGTTTCTCCGTTTTCATCCGTTACAGTTTCATAGAAGTGAGTTGAGCCTTCATTATCCGTAACAGCAGTAGTTGAAATATTTTCACTACTGCTGTTTACGGAACAGGAAACTAAGGCGCCGCATAACAACACTAAAGAAAATATAATGATTAGTTTCTTTTTCATTTGTACCTCTTATCCGAACGGCCAAGTAGTTGGATTATCATCAGTCGGTCCGCTTGTTGTTATAACATCAACCGTTTTAAATTCATTTATTTCGGTTTCCGGCTTTTCGTAATATTCCTTTTTCATGATCACACCTCCTCATATAGTTTTGCAAGCGTGTTCTTCGTGTTTTGATCTATTTCGTCATCCGCAAGAACGGCGTTTGCAACCTGGTTGAAGCTGCGGGTTGTAACATCAGAGTAGAAATATTTTCCGTCTATCTTAACATACGCCCTTGCCGTTACTTCCGTATCATAGGACGCCTGCGGAATATCCGTGAATACAAGATTAAATGTTGTTGTCTCGTCCTCATGCGTTAAGCGGTTGTATGCAACAAGTTGCAATACGCTTTCACCGTCTATCTGTTCAACCGTCAGGTCATTTCCGTCCTGCTCACCGGCGGCATAGACAAAGCCATATTCCTCAACCTCTTTTTTCTGCGTATCGTAGAATGAATAGCCGAACCTCAGACCGGCATCGGTAACCCTTATTGATCCGCCCATAGCGTTAACATCAATAAATTCAAGACCGTTTGATTCTGCATATTTCTCTCCGTATGAACCTTTATCGCCCTGAATTGTCAACGTTGTATTTTGGGGCACATAAGTACAGTTTGTTAATTTATCAGATACCACAACTACAGCATTATCTGTCACAGGCAGACTTTCAGCCGTTTCAAGTTCAGGAGCGTAAAGATAATTTACACCGCTCTCATACAATGCGTTTTCTCCTATTGTTTTAAGATTAGGCAAATCAAGCTCAGTAAGTCCGCTTGTATAAGCCAAGGTTTCATCTGATAAAGTTTTCAGTATTGGCGCATATATAATTTTTAAATTTGTATTTTGTGCATAAGTATCATTCCAAGTACTATATGAAGCAAAAACCTTATTTCCCATTGTTTCCAAGTTTGGAGCATACAATTCACTTGCAGTACTGTTAACAAACACTTCATCACCCAGAACTTTCAGTGAATCAAATTGGATATTTCCTAACGAATATGTGTCATAGAATGCCTGATAACCAATCTGCTCAACCTTTGGCATATTTATATCTGACAACATATAGCAGTACATAAAGGTTTGCTCCGGTATATTTTGCAGTATGGGCAAATCTATCTTCGTTAAAGTTGAACACCCTTCGAAATTACATTTACCATCCATTCTTAAAAGGTTTGGCAGTGAAATTTTTCTTAGATTGTCACAGTATGCAAAGCCCATATCACCCATAATTTCAACATCAGGCACATAAACATCTCTTAAAAGCCAACAATTTTCAAAAGCGCTGCTTTCAAGTTCAACTGCGCTGTCGAGTTCCACTTCTTCCAATCGAGAACAATTATTAAACGCAGAATCAGGCACAATATTAAGAGACGGCATTTTTGCTTTAGCTAAATATTTATTCTCGCTAAATGAGGCATAACCGGCATAACTCAATTTTGGAAGATCAAGTTCGGACAAATTTGAATAATTCAAGCCTAAATTTTCAATTCTTTCAATATTCGGCGCATTCAAATAAACCAGCGGAGTGCTTAGACCGGCTTCACCGATGATCTTAAGACCCGGTGCAGTAAAATAACTGAGTATAAAACTGAAAAAAGCATAGTCCTCAATTTCCGTAACAGTATTCGGAAGAACGATCCCGAGAAGATGTTCCGATATATCCCATGCCTGCTGGGATTCTTCCATATCTGCCGGATCAAAGTCATCATAAAACGCATATTCTGCTACGCCTTTTACTGTTGTGCCGTTTATTGTTTCAGGAACGATGATTTCATTCTTTTTGCCTGTATAGCCTGTTATATATCCCCTATTATCTATAGTAAAATCGTTTTCATCAGCATAATATTCCATTTTGTACACTGCTGATGACGAAACACTTTTTGTTTTTTCGTCACTATAAGCAACAGCACGAATAGAGGTTGTTGATGAAACAGTCAAAGGCTCGGTATACAGTTCAGAGCGTTCCGCCGTTGGATAAGAGCCGTCAGTTGTGTAATAGATTTCTGCACCCGCAGCAGAAGATAGTGAGAGTTTAAATTCATCATGGTAAGTTCCTGATGATACGGAAAATTCCGGTGCGGAGCAAACCTCATCCATTCCCACAATCTTCTGCATTTGCGGCATACCATAGCCGTAATACAGTTCTTCCGATTTCGCTTTTTCACCTAAATTACCGAAAGTTAAGCTGGACAATGAACTATCTTTTATTTCAATATCTCTTAAATATGGACTTGAATAAGCGAGGTCATTTTTTGTAACACATGAATCTATTAACAACTGTTTGATTTCGTCTACAGAATAATCCGGATGTACGGATAGAGCCGCTGCACTTGCTGCGGCTATAAATGGAGCAGCAAAGGAAGTGCCGTTTACATACTGCGGTTCATCAAGCGAAGCATTATATCCGTAAACCTCTACCTGATAACCCGGCGCCACAAAATCAATCTCCTCTCCGTAATTGGAAAGATAGCAGGGATTGCCTCTATAGTCTATAGCGCCAACGGTAAACACTTCGTCCATATTCGCAGGATAGTAATACAAAGCATCGTCATTGTAATTCCCCACCGCTACAACACAGATTACGCCGTTGCTGTATGCATCCTGAATTGCTTCTTTAATCAAAGAAGGTGTTTCGCCAATTCCATTCAGGCTTAGATTGATTATATCCGCGCCGTCTTCAACTGCTTTCTGAATAGATGCAGATATGGCAGAAACTGTACCGTATCCATCTCTGTTCATTGCTTTGTAGCCGATAATATTCACATTGGAAGCGGTATTATCAAGTAAGATGCTGGTAATATGAGAGCCATGATATACACTGGAAGAACTACCCACATCTGCCTGTGCAGTTCCTTCCTCACCTGTATCACTGAGATTTATACCTGAATCAATGACACGATTCGTATCTTTAAAGCTTTTTAATCTAAAATTGATTCCGACATCAATCAACGCTATATTGATTTCCGGAGCATCTATCGTTTCAAGATATTGCTTTGCATATTTACTGCCAAGCATATCTGCACCGTAAGAAAAGGTTTCATCTGCACTAAATGAAGAACTCTGGCTTTCAACTATTCCGTCCGTTTCAGCCCATTCAACAAAACTTAGGGAATCATAATATTCGAGGGCGTTAGCTGCGTCTTCCGCCGTTTCGTACTGATAAATGTACACATCATCCGTACCGTTTATCATTTCGACATTGCCGTAAGTTTCCGGCTCGATATTTGCTTTTACGATAACACGGCTGGCGGCGGAATCTTCAAGACTTTTATCATCTTCCGCCTCGTCCCTGTACAGTTCCGATAGTTCATCCACTACTATATCAACTGCCACTCCCTTATCGGCAAATACCGGAAAAGCGATACTGAGCGATGTTATTATCATTGTCAACGCTACCAGTAAACTTATGGTCTTTTTCATAACCAACGCCCCTTAAAATATATTTTTTTGAATGTTTAAATTATTAACTTATTGCATTTTTAATATTATTCTGTTGTGCACTGAGATAGGATTTGATTGCTGATGAATCGAACTCAATCTTTTGATACATAACAGAAGTTTTTAAAAATGCAGAGCCTGAATTTGCCACAGGGGAATAATAAATTCCGTATGCTTTACAACCCGGTGAAGTCGATTGGTATCCGTTCCATTTACCGATCATAACCTGATTGCTGTTAGCCATCCCTGTATATGAGTAAGGCCATGAGAATGATTTGTTTGTATATGTGCCAAAAACTCCTAAAGATATAGAATAATTTAGCTTTAAGAGATTTGCCAAATTCTTTAAGGATATATTGGAATTTGTCGATATATTATTTAACGCATTATTTAAATAATTTATCGCTTTATTCATATATCCCGTTCCTGCATCGCTACTGTAATAATAATAGGTATAAAGTTCATCTTTTGTTGGAACATACACCATTTCTATACCAACATCTCCGCCAATCGAAAGCAGATTTTGTGACATTTCTGCCTGCAGACCAACGCCTGTAAGTGAATAAGTGCTCAATCCATTTGGATCAATGTTGTTTACAGGATCGTTGTAGCAATAAGTATAGAGATTGGCGTTCAGAGGTTCTTCCATATTTTGAGTCAGCTCAGCCGGATCATCCATGCTGATAAATCTGCCCCAGGATGGTGAGTAATATCTGTTTTGGCAGTAATACAAACCTGTTTCATTATCATAGATGTACCCTTTAAATGTTGACTGGTCAACGTTTAAAATAACGACTAAACTTGCAGCAGTTGCTATTGTACCAAACAGAATAAGAATCGGTGCAAGCCATGCATTATCACCTTGCATATTATCAGCGATCTGATCCCACAAATCGCCCAAAAAAGTACCATCAATCTCTATTGTACGGTTACCGTATGAATCATAACTGCATCTTAGCGTTTTGCCGCTTACTTCTCCGTACATCTCAGTTACATTTCCCTGACCGTCTTTAACAAACCACCATATATCATCGGTAGTAAGCAATGAAGAAGATATGTTTATGCCATCAGAATTTGAATATGTTGAAATATTTTCATTAGAAGCGGTTTGCTGTGCATTCGTATCTATGCTTACACCGATTGGAGATTGATATTCGTCATACAGAACTTTCAGTGATATTGTAAAAGGACCTTGATCTTCTGTGATATCGAATGTCAAATTAAATGCTGTAAGGATATCCTCGTTCCAAAAATAATCTATTGCAGTTATTAGTTTCCAAGAACCGTCATCATTCAATGAATATATTTCTTTATTTGTTCTTAAGCCCTCTTGGTTATATGAATAAATATATTTTTGCTTACCATCAGATGTTGTTGCAGATTTAAGTAAAGTGCCTTCCCATTCAAAATTGAGCAGTGTATTTTCATCAGATGAAACCGCTTTATAATAATTAAGCGGGTATCCTAACTCATTATAATTTATGCTTTGACCATTATATGAAGTTAAAAGATCGGTGAAACCTGCAAGCTCATTCTGGGCATTGTCAGAACCGGCATAACCGTATCCATAATTAATTGTGGAAGTAGGTGTACTCGCCAAAGTCAACGTATCAGTATCAGCATTAAAATCAAACGAATCTTCGCCCTCATAAATTGTCTTGGAAGTAATGTTAACGCCTGAATCATATGCGTATTTTGTAACTCTGTCATTCTGAAAATCAACATCTGTTACTACCTGTCCCGATTCGTCATACTGATAATATGAAACCAACTCACTGGCGCTATTATTTAGAGAATAATATACATGAGTTATTCTGCCTACAGAATCATATTCATATGAGCTTGTAAATACATTTGAAACTTCTTCATTTGTGCCGTTGTTATCAACAATTTCTGATTCAAAAGTATCAATAAGATTTGTTGTAGCAGCAACTGATTTTTCTTCAGTTCCATCTGAGTATGATGCAGTATAATCCATATAGGTATAAGAATTTTCAATACTATGACTGAAATCAGACTCTGTATCTGCCGCAGTAAGAGAAAGTTCGGAGGATTTTATTCTTCCAAAATAATCAGAAACGGATGAACTATTGATATTTGCGGTAACTCCTTCAAAACTAAATTGAGTCACTGAAGAATAGGTCGTTTCATTAGTGTTCTCATCAAAGTCGCTAGCATTTTCAGTAATCGTATATTCGTTTCCATTAATCGTTTCGTGAATTATACCGTTTTCATCTACAGAATATGCGTAAATTTCAGTATACTGTTCACTGCCGTCCTCACCGTAAGTTATTTCTTTAATGGTGTATCCGTTGTCTGAATATTCAGTAACACGATCACTGTCATAATCGGTAATCTTACTTATTTCACCGTTACTGTATTCATACTTATACATCAGACGGGAACTTTCATCTGAAGATGACTTAAATGATATTTGCGTAACATTTCCATTATCGTCATATGTGTAACTCAGTACATCACCGTTAGCATAAGTGATAGAATTCAGATTTTGCTTGCTGTCCAAAGAATAATCATAAGAAATCAAGTCATAATCCAAGCTATCATTATTCAATACCTCAAGATCAACATTCTTTACATTTCCGAAAGAGTTATATGTAAAGTTATATTTTATTCCGTTATGGGTTACGGAAGTGATCCTGTCATGGCTGTATGTATAAGATGCCGAAATATTTGATACATTGTCGGTCAATCCCGAAACGGCTCTTGTTACTTCCTTTAACGCACCAACAGGGGTGTATGAGAACGAAGTTATTTTATCGCCTATAGTCACTGAGTTAAGCGTTCCGTTGTATGGGTCATAACTGTAACCGGTTGTGACATTGTTTGAATCTGTAACGCTTGAAAGGTAATAATTGTCATCATAAGCGTACTTTGTAACCATCGATTTATTACCGTCGCTTACGACCTCAGCAGTTGTAAGACCCTTGTCATTTGTGATTGTTTGCGTATCACTATCATTTGATTCTTCCGACAGCGTTGAAACACTTGGAGTGCTGTCATTATCGTCAAAGAAGGTGACATTTTCGTCAGTTGTTTTATAAAACACAATATCATCAAAATTAACGATTTCCGCCTGATATGAAAAAACTAAACGAATTTCAAGATATTTTGTATCTTCTTCCAGTTTAAATGCACCTAAACGGAATTGCTCTTCATTATCCATAGTGGTATCAAATGCCAATCTATATAAAGGCTCTCCAATGGCTTCAACAAATGGATCATCCTGCGTCCCAGTATTTTCAGCAGCATACACTTCAAGTCCAAAAAAGTGACTCGTTACTGGTATAGGAGCATTTCCTTTGCCCCATCCACCAATGACATAAATATCGTCTTTCTTTGCATTTACCTCGATATCCTGACCTGCATACCGTTCATGATCGGTTGCGCCGGAAATTTCAAGCATTTTATTTCCTTCACCGCTTAAAGAGCCATCTACGATAGTTACTGAGTTACCTCCTTCCTCAAACCACGGATCTAAATCCCCACTTTCAAATTTTAAATTTAGCTCATCTTTTTCTGTATTATATACATCTTCTTCATCAGTCATAATTTGCGTTAGTTTATTTGAAAATGTATCAGAATAATCAGCATAATAGTTCTCACCATCGCTGTTCCTATAATAAAGGATTTTTAAAGTGGGGTTATACTGAATCAATTCCTCTTTGCCATTTTGATCTGTAAATTTTCTTTGATAGCTATTATGCCTATCAACACTTAATGAACTTTTAACAAAATAATCATCATCACTTTTAGATGGATCATCATTATCTATATTTTTTACTTGTTCACAATATCCAGTAATGCTGGGATAAAAATCAACATTTCTTGTTTCAGGATCATCTGGAGTATCATAGTTTACTATATTACCTTTATAATCGAATGTTAATTTACGGCCATCAGTATCAACAATAGCTGTTAAATAATTATCTGATTCTAAAACTTCATTTTTATTTTCTTCGGTTTTTTCATAACCGTAAATATAACTTACAGTCTCAGAATCAGGATATGTTACTTTACTAAGTGCTATATTCCCGTCAGGCAATAATACATATTCAAAGTTCAACTTTACAGGTTGATTATCAATCTTTACAGTTTCGTATTCACCATTGCTGTTCGCCGCTTTAACTTCAATTGATTCCAATGTGTTTTTAAAAATTTGATTTAACTCATCATAACTTTTTTCAGGGTTGTAGTTAAAGTAATATCTTCTACCACTACCATCTTGAATATAATCAATTAATCCATCAGGAACAGACAACTCATCATTATCAATGTTAACCGTTTTATTTTTTGTGTATACGATCTCTATTGAATCGCTGCCTTTAGTGATCTTTATTATTTTGCCAATATTGTTGAAGGAATAAGTGATTCCTTCTTCCTCATTTTTCAAAATAGTCTGTGAAAAATCGGTTCCATTGATTCCTGCGGCAAAAATGCGCATCTCATATCCGTAACCACTTGTATCGTTCCAATCAATATAACTACCGTTGGGATTAAAGTATGATGGTGTAAAGTAAACAGTTTCACCGTCAAAAGAATCCCAAGCATAAGTATACGAAGTGACCATTCTAATTCCACTTTCATAGTTATACCGTGTGTCTTTGCCATATGGATTACCAACAGAACTGTTACCGTTTAAATCGATATATCTTACCAAATCAACAGGCAATATATTACCATCAATACTAAGTTCATCTCTTTTAATGAGGACGGTATTGGTGAAATCATTAATATATACAGTTCCTGCTCTGCCCATATCTATTGAATGATAAGTAAAATCAGAATCATACATATCTATTACTTTATACTGACGCACCATAGAACATTGCTCAATTGTAAAATTACACTTTCCTTTAGGGGCAAACGCAATGCCATAGTTATCACAGATATCTTTTTCCCATTTCAAATATGTATCAGTAATGTCCCAGTAATTGTATCCTGAGGATGTTATTTCTTGAAAATCAAGAATATTTTCATAATATTCCAGATCGCTTTTTGTTAATGAGTTACTAGTTACATCACAATCATTTTTCATTTGATATGCATAAACATATCCTGATGACCGATTTTGATAGTTGACCTTTATTTTGCAAGAAATTGTAGCTTGAGCGTATACTGAACTATTTTGCGTTAATTGAGGTGTTCTTACAAGCATTAAGTTATTTTGATTCAAATTGCTTAAATGATTCGAAGTTGCAGAAACGATATTGAAAGGCAATACTGGTTCGGTAGGATCAACAATATCAATACTTGCCGGGGCAATACCATATTCATCATTGGTGCTTTCAGATATGTTTTCGGATAAATCTTTAACATAATCCTCCGCCTCCTGCGTGGTCTCAGGCTCATCTTCTGATACATCAGGTTCAACCCATTCACTTCCTGATTTTTCATGAATAGGCGATGAAGATGTTATTTCATAATATGTACCGTCTGACAATTCATAGGTCTTCTGATACTCTGTTCTTTTGTCAACAACTTCCCCGACAACTTCCATATTTTGTTCATTAGAAATATCGTTGGCTGAAGACTGAGTAACATTTTCAGCTAATACAGATAACGGCAGCAACTGTATTACGATAATGAATGCTAAAAAAGTTGCTAAAGATTTAAACCAAATACTTCGTTTAACTCCCATAAAAATTATACCTCCTCTTAAAAATTATGTAAACAATTTGTTTTAACTATATGTTCTTTGAACATTCTTCGTGATCTCATCATCACTTCCGCCGCTACCCGAAATGGTGAATTCCACGTGCGCACGATAAGTGCCCGTGCTGGATAGCTGTACCGAATGGCTCTTGCTGTAACTTGTGGCTGTTGTTGTATCTGTCCAGCTGCCATCGCTGACGGTTATCCAAATCAGACCAAATTTTTTCTGAATTTTGGTTTCAATCGTTGCGCTTTTTATAACACCGGCTTTTCCTTGATATTCATATGATGCAGTTGCTTTACCACTATTGGTTATATTGAACGATACATCCGTGGTGTAAACATTATTTGAATATGGTGCGATTTCACTCGCATAAGCAGTAATCGTCACGGTAAAAAGTGTTATAAAGCATAATATGAGGGCAATAATTTTTTTCATAATAGAACACCCCCTTTCTTACTGTTAATTTTTGCCTTCAATATATACAACAGTTGAAAAGGGGGGTTATGTTACAAAATATTCAAATTTTTTTAATTTTTTTCTATCAAGTTCTCTTGAAGTGTCATCACATTATCAATATTGCTCGCAGGAACTCTTATTGTAAACCAATAGTAACCATCTGTCCATCTCAATAAGGCTCCATATTCATCTTCAACATAATATGATTCATGCCCATTAATCTTAAGTTCCTCATAATAATGTTCATTATCAATTGTGAAACTTGAATCCAGTAATCTTTGAGAAAATGATATTTCTTCACTACTATCATTCTTCCAAATCGCAAACACGCTGTAATCATCACTTTGATAAGTATCAAGCACATATCCCTGTGGCAGATCAGACAAAGTATATTCTGTTTCTATCGTCTCAACAGGCGGAGTTGATTCTTCGCTTATTGTTATTTCGTTGAACTGCGGAAATATTCTTTTGATAAATTCAATAAACGGAGTCCTTGTTGCTGACACGCTCATAAGCCCTGTAAACAAAACGATTATTGCTATAATTGCTGCCAGCAGCCCTTTTCTCATTCTCCTTCTCGTGGACAACTTGATTCGGTCATTCTTTTTTATGAGTTTATTCATTGATCGTTCAAACTTTTCTGAAAAGTTCCAATCTATCTCTTCTTCATTTGGCAGATTTATATTATCAAGCCTTTCGGCTTCCATAAAAGCCTTTACAAATAATTCCTTACTGTTTTCCATTTTGTTCACTCATCTCCATTTCTAAAATTTCAATCAGTTTCTTTTTGCCGCGGATAAGTTGTTGCTGTACCGTTGATCTCTTCCTTCCCAGCAGATCAGCAATCTCCGATATTTTCATTTCACTTATGAAATGGAAGAACATCACATCCCGGTATGTATCGTTCAGTTCTCTTATGGCGTTTACAACTTCGTTATATTGCTCTTTGATATTCAATTTATCAAGGAACTGTTGGTCGGGCATTTTTTCTACAAAATCGTGATCTTCAAATTCATTTCTCTTAATATTTTTATTAAGAATATTGATTGCTGTGTTTTTTTACTGCCTTAAGAACATAGGACAAAGTCTTATCAGAATCGGGCTCGTCTATTGCTTTCATATTTCGTGCCAACTTGATAAAAGTATCGTGAACAGCATCTTCTGCATCATATTCATTACGCAAGATATTGTATGCTTCAGATACCATTCGTTTTCTATAAATCAAATAAATGAATTCAAATTTATCCCGATCGTCCTCATTATCTATCAGCGACAAATATAAAGCTAACATATTTCCTCCTACTATATACAACAGTTCAAAACGCTTTTATGTTACAACAGGTTATAAAATTATTTAATACTTTATTTTTTTAATTGTCAATATAAAATGACAGAGTTTTATTTAAAATGACTTTGCATTCGGTCAAAGTCGTTTTTTATTTCCAAAGCAGTTGTGCAAAATGCTGAAAATAAAAAAGTAGCACCTTTGAAAGATGCAAAAATTGTGATAAAAATTGTTGATTCCTTTTAAGAAAACTTTTTCGATTGTTGATATAAACACTTTTATCTATTTTAAACACAACATATTGTTTGTGCAAAATGCCAAGCTCGATTAAAAATGTATCTTTAGAAGATACACGGGCATTTAAAAAGTGTGCTAATCTTTGTTTGCTGAGTTCGGTCACATAAAAAAATTTAAAAAAGAGTTGTTAAACGCATTTCTCAGCGGCAAAGAAAGTGGAGAAGTATGTAAATATTTTGTAAACTTAATTTCAAAACCATCATATTTTGCGTTTCCCGTGTCCGTATTATGGAGGAACTTTTAAAAATCTTGGCTCAAAGGTATGTAGTTAACGGCTAAATATATGGGGGTGTAAATATTTTGTAAATAAGGTTTTAAAAAACCTCATCTTTTACCGTTTTCGTGGCTATAGGTGAAGGGACAAAAAAAGTTTGGCTCAAAACAGTAAAAAAGTGTGCAAGGATAAGTGGAGGTGATATTTTGAATAAACAAAAAGGCAATTTCTTTCTTCTGCCGAACAAAATATTTGAAGAAGGTCTGACGCCGATGGAATTTACGGTGTATGGTTTTCTGACAAGCAGAGGCGACGCCAAAGGGCAGAGTTTTTATTCAGTGCCGAACATTTCCAAAGCCTGCGGTATGTGTGAGAACTCCTGCCGCAAGGCGATCCGCAGCCTTTCTGAAAAAGGACTGATAAATGTTTCGGAAAGATACTTTGATAACGCAAGGCAAAGTAATCTTTACACGGTGCTCAAATTATGAACCACCGCCGGTTCAGCAAACGCTGACAAACAATCTGAAAGGCTTTAAACGAAGTCGTAAAAGTAGTCAAAATAACATTAGAACTGCCTTTTGTGGAGTTTATGGAGGTGAGAACGAACATATAAAAACAATAACTGAAAGTAATTTATGTGTAGTTGTTTTAGTCATAAACACTCTCCTTTAGGAGAGTCCAAGCATAGCGCTTAGGGCGCATCTTTTCGGCTTCTTTGCCGAAAAGTGGTTGCCTAAAGGCAAAATATTTTGAAAGGAGTGATTGAAATTAAGAATAAAGAAACAAAGTCAGAACGAATTAATCTTCACTTAACTCCTACTGCTAAGAGTATCATTGCTGATAAAGCCTCTGAGTTGGGAATGAATATGACTGCATACATAACTGCTGTGCTATCGTAAGCAATATTTATGTCATCGGTGATAAGGAAACATTTAATGAACTTGTTTATCAAGTAAAGAAGATTGGAAGTAACATAAATCAACTTCGTATGCTGTCACAATTAGGAAGAATTGAATGTGTTGATCTTAAAGAATGTACTTATGAACTTGACAACATACGCAAAGCTCTCAACACAATCATACGAAAGGCAAACAAATGGCAACGATAAATTTCTTGAAACGAAAAGATAGTAAGAACTCAGGTGCTCTTGGAAGTGTGATTGCTTACTGTACTCAACAATACAAAACAGAGATTGAAGATACAGGGGTTCGATTAGTATCAGGTGTTAACTGTATTGCAGAAAGAGCATTCAAAGATTTTATGGATACTAAAAAGCAATTCAACAAGACAGACGGTGTTCAGTTCTACTACGCTATACAGTCATTTGAAGAAGAAACAAACATCGAACCTATGCTTGCTCATCAGATTGCAATGGAATGGGTTGAGAATTGTTATCCCGGATACCAAGCATTAATCTGTACTCATATGGATACAGACAACATACATTCACACATAATAATCAACTCAGTTAGTTCTCTTGACGGACACAAAATACACCAAAACAAAAGTGACATTGAGAGAGTCAGATATGTTAACGATCAGTTATGTATGAAATATGGCTTACCTATCTGCCAGCCTAAAAAGGAAGTACAAGGTGTTAATTCAAAAGAATACTATGCAGCCAAAGCAGGAAACAGTTGGAAAACTCAGCTTGCTATTGACATAGACAATGCAATGCTCTATGCAAAATCTAAAATGGATTTCATAAAGTTGATGAACTGTAAAGGATACAGGGTGATATGGACAAGTAAGAGAGACACCATACTCTATGCGTGTCCTAACGGTAAAATGTGCAGAGATTTCAAACTGCATGAAGACAAATATTTGAAAGGAGCAATGGAAAATGAATTCACAAAACGGAAAGAATTCCTTCGAAAATATGAAGGAAATGATGAGAAAGACACAGACGCCTCAGACCTGCGCAGTGATAACAGAAGAGAACTGGGAAAGTCTTATCAGTCTGCTGGCACATCAAATATCAATAATGGAACAGCAACAGGACATACTTCATACAATGATTACAACAGAACAGATGGCAGGATTGATAAACAATCAGACAGAGAATATGCAAACCTACCTAGAGAAGCTGGGTTCAATAACAGAGAAACACAGCAAAGTTATGAAAGCGATAGAGTCGGATTTCAACAAGTCAGTCATAAGACAAACGAGCGTACTGAAGGACGAAACCAAGAAAACGATGCAGGAGATATCCTTACAGGCTGGGAGAATGAAAGACGATTTTTCGAACAGTCTTTCTATGGAGAAAGAGCATATGAAAGATACACTGCTCAAACAAAGGATAATCAACTGGGTACTGACAGCAATGCAAGTCTTATCACTTGGAGCATTAATTTTATGGGTAACTTCGCAGACCTTCTAAATACCAATAACAGAAGGTACACAAGAAAAAGATACAAGTTATCTAAAAATAGTATCAAAAAGCGTCTTGCTAAAGGACAAAAGACTTCAGGTTATGAAGAATACGATGATTATGATTACACTATGAGTATGTAAAAAATAAATGCCTGCTAACTTAAGTTGGCAGGCTGAAAGGAGATTAGTGTGAAAATTCACACTAATCCGGATTATATTGCCCTCAAAATTTGCCTATGGCATAATTTTGAGATGGCTGTAATCACCATTAGCGCCTTATCAGGCTACAGTAAGGCGTTAATAATTTTAATTTATTTTTGTAGCCTGAAAGGCTATGGTGATTAATATGGAAAGTAAATATAAATCATTTGACGAATTACCGTTAATGCTGTCTGTTGTTCAGGTGGCAGAGGTACTTGGAATTTCTAAAACAAGTGCTTATGAATTATCACACACAAAGAGTTTTCCATCAATGACTGTAGGCGGACGAATAATTGTACCTAGAGATAAATTTATTGAATGGATTAATTTGCAGACAGAGAAATAATTGTCTGGATAAACACTGCCTTTTGTGGTAGTGTTTGTCCTGCAAGGAGTGTGATAAAATGCAAAAAAGATTACTTACAAACGGAAACATATTCAAGCGAACCGACAACCGCTGGGGCGGTGTAGTTTGGTATATGAACGAAGTTGGCGAAAGGAAACGAAAGAGTTTCTCAGGAACAACTAAAGCTGAAGTCAACAAAAAGATTACCAAATACATTTCCAAATTCAATAAAGAAACATTAGAGAACAACGAGAGCAACAAAAGGCTCAAAGACAGTATGTATAATTATCTTAAAGTATTTAAGTATCCGTCAGTCGAAAGAGTTTCATATGACAGATTGGAGCAACTGCTGAACAATGAAATAGCACCTTACATTGGTGATAAAATCATATCGGACATAACTGCTGTTGACATAAAAACACTTATAAACACGCTGACTGAAAAAGGTTATGCATTCTCTACAGTTAAGAAAACATACAATCTGCTCAACGAATACTTCCGCTATCTTGAGCAGGAAGAAATACTGTTTAAAAATCCTATGCGCAGCGTAGGTGTTATAAAGAAAGCAAACTTCTACGCAAATCAAGGCAAAGAAGTACTTCCTGCAAGTGAAACAATTACAATATTTACACCTGAAGAAATAGAAAAATTTAAGAAAGAATGTTTCAAGACTTGGGGTACCGGCAAACCGTTCTACCAGCAATCAGCAGCTTACATACTAATGCTTAACACAGGACTGCGTACTGCAGAAATGCTTGGGCTTCACAATGGCGATATAGATTTAGAAAACAAGTTTATGCGCATTCAACGTGGTGTTAAAGAAGTAGGTAAACGAGTAGGCACTGAAAAACAACCGGGCAGAGAAATTGCCATAGGAAAACTAAAGACTGCATCAAGCAGACGAATTGTACCACTAAACTCAACTGCGATTGAAATGATAAAAAAATTGAGAGAGGAGTTCTACTTCGGTGAGGACTCCCCTCTCGTCTGCGATGAAAACGGAAACTACACAAAGCCGTCTAATTTCCGAAAAAGATTCTACCGAATACTTGACGGTGCTAAGATAGAAAAGAAAGGCTTACATAGTCTGCGCCACACATTCGCTACAAACCTTGTAAACGGAGTAAAACAACCTGACGGAACTATCAAATCACTAACGCCAAGACAAGTTGCCGACCTCCTCGGACACTCTACTTCTGATATTACTGAAATGTATTATGTAAAGAGAAATGATGATTTGCTTAATGGTATTACTAATGGGTTTGAGATATAAAAAGCCTTGCAGAAAATCTGCAAGGCTAATTTTACATCTTTGGCGTAAACAAAAATAATTCATTAACTTCATCAATAGTAAATAGAAACGCATATTTAGGATTATCAATATTCCATCCAAAATCACCGTACTCATCAGTAAATACATAACATCTTTCTATACCTTATACTACTCATTTCACCATAATTTTATTTTAGGAAGTCTTGTTTTAAAGCAATGCGACCATACAGGGGAATAACCACACTTTATTGCTACTCTTTGCGATGAAATATTACTATTATCTGTAGTATAATACGGTACCACACCTCTATTAAGCGTTTCAACCGTAAGCATGTTCACAAGTTTAACTGCGATTCCTTTACCTCTATGTTCAGGCAAAACATCCACTCCAATTTGCCACATAGTATCACTATCAGCACTTGCACAAGCAATACCAACTATTTTGCCATTCTTTTTTGCTACAGACGCTAGTACTTCTGGTCTGCTACTACATGTATTATATTGCAAAGCATTGTGAAAGTTTTGATATTTATAATATCTTTGAATATCATTATCAACCAGGTTAAAATCGTAATTATTAATATGTATAACCTTAATATTATTAACATTAGGCAAAAAATATGGATTTATTCCATAGACGAATTTACTATTCAAAACATCGTAACGAGATTTACCAGCAAGCTTTTTCTTTACAAATGGCATAAGATTAGATGAAACATTCACAATAACGCCTCTTCCAAATGTTACCATTTCAAGCCTAGGATTAACAAACGGCATTGCTCGTCTTCCAGGTAACATCGCTGCAATTGTAAAAATAATCTCATCCTTTAAAAAATCATCAGGATTGCAATTATAATCAATAGCAAGTTGATTATAAACAATTGTCATCATTTCTTCGTTTGTCATCAGTGTTCCTTTTACAATTATTACTACAAAATATTTTAGAATACTTGACCAAAACTTTTGTAAACTAATGTTCATTTATTAACCATAAATAAATTATACTATCTAAACATAAATAATACAAGAAAGTTTGATGCTTTTTTGATGCTGTAGCAGACGGAAAAGCGTGAAAAATTTAAAACAAGACGAAAAAATTATTAAATTGAATGTTAGAAACAAGTGAAAATTACATAAAGAAAAAAGCCTTTATTTAGCCGAATTTGGCTTAAATAAAGGCTTTTCTTATGGCAGGGGCAGAAGGACTTGAACCCTCGGCACGCGGTTTTGGAGACCGCTGCTCTACCAACTGAGCTATACCCCTAAAGATTTGGTGGGCCATCAGGGACTCGAACCCCGGACCTACCGGTTATGAGCCGGGAGCTCTAACCAACTGAGCTAATGGCCCAAATCTTTGACTTAGATATAATATCACTGATTGAGCATTAAGTCAAGAATAAATTCAAATATATTTAAAATTTTTAAGGTTGTAAAAAGGAATCTGCTTTATTATAATTAGTTTGGGTGATATTATGAAAAACGAATTCACACTTAACAACGGAATAACTCTGCCCGCAGCAGCATTCGGCACTTACAAAACGATAGACCAAATCGCCGAGACTATAACCGAAGCAATAAAAGCAGGTTACAGGTATTTTGACACGGCATCTTTTTACGGCAATGAAGAATATGTTGGCAAAGCCATAAAAGAAAGCGGCATACCCAGAAATGAATTTGAGATAGCTACAAAGCTTTGGAAAACAGAGATGGGATATGACAAGACTATGTACGCTTTTGAAAGCTCTTTAAAACGGCTTGACACAGACTATATAGACCTCTATCTTATTCACTGGCCTCTGCCTGAACCCGGTTACAAAGACTGGAAGCTGCTTGATTTTGACACTTGGCAGACGCTCGAAAAATTATATAATGAGGGTGTTATAAAAGCCATAGGCGTCAGCAACTTTTTGCCTCACCACCTGAAAAATCTGCTTGACGGATGTGAAGTAAAGCCGGCGGTAAATCAAATTGAATTTCATCCCGGTTATTCTCAGGAAGCTACTCTTAACTACTGCAAGGAAAACGAAATACTTGTTCAGGCGTGGAGCCCGCTTGGCAGGACACGAGTTTTAAATGATGAACTGATTTGTGAACTTGCTGAAAAATACGGTAAATCCCCCGCCCAGATATGCATAAAATACGCTTTACAGCGTGGGGTTATGCCGATTGTAAAGACTTGTAACAAAGAAAGAATGGCAGAAAACCTTGACATTCATTCTTTTGAGATTGAAGAAGAGGACATGATGCGGCTTATGACAATGCCGCCAACGGGCTGGAGCGGCGAACATCCGGACAGAAAAAGAGTTCAGATACAGGCATAATGCTTAATCTATACAAATTAAAGAGAGGGGCTGCACTCTGCTGAGTGCTGAAAATTAACATGAACCGAATTGATCTTTATACAAGTATCGTACCGAACAGGCGGCAGCTTATTATTCAGGATATGAAATTCTACGCTTTTGTTCACTATGGAATAAACACATTTACAAACCGTGAATGGGGCACCGGAAAAGAGAGCGAAAAAATCTTTGACCCAAAAAAGCAGAACACAGACCAGTGGTGTGAGGCAATTGCTTCTGCAGGTATGAAAGGTGTAATTCTAACCTGTAAGCACCATGACGGCTTTTGCTTATGGCCGACAGAAACTACCGAACACTCCATAAAAAACAGCCCATACAAAAACGGACACGGCGATATAGTGCGGGAAGTGAGCGAAAGCTGCAAAAAGTACGGACTTAAATTTGGTGTTTATCTTTCCCCATGGGACAGAAACGCAAAATGCTACGGAACACCTGAATATAATGATTTTTACATAAAACAGCTTACTGAACTGCTTACGAACTACGGCGATATTTTTATGCTGTGGCTTGACGGTGCCTGCGGCGCAAAAGCAGACGGGCAACCGGTGCAGGACTACGATTTTGAACGCATTTGGAAAACCGCAGTGGAACTTCAGCCTGATATAGTTATGTCCGGCTGTGCGCCCGATGTGCGGTGGATCGGCAATGAGAGCGGCAAAACTCGTGAAAGCGAATGGAACGTTGTACCTAAGTTCGAATATGACCAGCAGAATTTTGCTGCGAACTGCCAAACTGATGACAATATGAAAAAATTTCAAAAGCGCTGTCAGGATGTTATGCTGCCGGACATGGGATCAAGAGAGTTTTTAAGCAATTTTGATGAATTCATGTGGTATCCCGCTGAAGTAGATGTTTCTATCAGGCTTGGCTGGTTTTATCACCCGATGCAGCGAATGACTCTTAAATCACTAAACAAACTAATGAAAATATATTACAATTCAGCAGGAAACAATTCGCTGTTTCTTCTTAACATACCGCCAAACAAGAACGGGCTGTTCGCTGAAAGTGATGTAAAACGGCTCAAGCAAATCGGAAAATGGCTGAGAAAAGAAGATGAACTTGTAATCAAAGAATACCAACGTGCTGATATGAACGGAGGATTTGAAACAGAACTTAAATTTTCCAAGCAGAGCGTTGACAGAATAAGAATGAGCGAAGATACAACAAAATCTCAGCGAATTGAAAAATACAGCATTTACGCAGGAAGCAAAAAAGTGTTTGAAGGGACTATAATAGGATTTTCCAAAATAGCCGTTTTTGAGCCTGTGGTTACCGACACGCTGACTGTAAAAATAGAAGAATGCAGAAAAGAGCCGTATCTCAAAACGGCTGAACCTGTTGCAACAGGGGCATACAGGGTAAAATAAGATCAAATAATTAAGGCGCAGTAAGAGCGATAACTCTGACTGCGCTTTTTTTATTTTGCGTTTATAAAGCACCCAAACTCTGGCAATAATAATTGCGTACATAAAAATTGAATGGTGGTTTTATGTATGCAGTTCAACAAGGTGGAAATATGCGGTATCAACACAAACGATATTAAAGTACTTAAAGAAAGCGAAAAAATAGAATTACTGAAAAAAGCAAGAAAAGGAGATATGAAAGCAAGAGATGAACTCATAAAAGGCAATCTGAGGCTTGTGCTTTCGGTTATACAGCGTTTTCAGAACCGAGGCGAATCAATGGACGATTTATTTCAAGTGGGCGTTATAGGCCTTATAAAAGCCATAGACAACTTCAATCTTGATTTACAGGTAAAATTTTCTACCTATGCAGTACCGATGTGCATCGGCGAGATACGCCGCTATTTAAGAGACGACTCCCCTATTCGCGTAAGCAGAAGCATGAAGGACACGGCATACAAAGCGATGCAGGTAAAAGAGGAACTGATAAACAAAAACAAGCAGGAGCCGTCAATAGAAGAAATTGCAAAAGCGCTTAACATGGAAAAGAGTGAAGTGGTGCTTGCGCTGGAAGCAATCGTTGACCCGATTTCACTGTATGAACCTGTTTACAATGACGGCGGAGATACGATATATGTGATGGATCAGGTGGGAGACAGCAACACAGACGGCGACTGGATAGACGAAATAATGATAAAGGACGAAATAAAGAACCTTGACCCGAGAGAAAAAAATATACTTTATCTTAGATTTATGCAGGGCAAAACACAGATGGAAGTTGCAAAAGAAGTCGGTATAAGCCAGGCGCAGGTTAGCAGGCTTGAAAAAAATGCTTTAAGACGAATAAAAGATCACAAGTAACAAAGTTAATACTTTTAAATCAATACGAAACAGCCGATAAGAAAAAGCCGCGTTCAGATGAACGCGGCTTTAATTTATGATTTTGCTTTTTTGAGAATCGGGGCAAGATACTGACCTGTATAGGATTTTTTGCACTTGGCAACTTCTTCGGGAGTACCTGTTGCCACTATCTTTCCTCCGCCTTTTCCGCCCTCGGGACCGAGGTCGATAAGATAATCGGCAGTTTTAATAACATCAAGATTATGCTCAATTACAAGGACTGTATTGCCGCTGTCTACAAGAGCATTAAGCACTTCGATAAGCTTATGAACATCTGCGGTATGAAGACCCGTTGTAGGCTCATCCAGAATATATATCGTTTTACCGGTTGAGCGTTTCATAAGTTCGGTTGCAAGTTTTACCCTCTGCGCTTCACCGCCCGAAAGAGTTGTTGCAGGCTGGCCAATCTTGATATATCCGAGACCTACATCTGAAAGGGTTTTCAGTTTTCTGTAAATCTTGGGCTGCTGTTTGAAAAATTCAAGTCCCTCGTCAACAGTCATTTCAAGAACCTCAAAAATGTTTTTGCCCTTGAATTTGACCTCGAGCGTTTCGTGGTTATACTTATGACCTGAGCAGACTTCGCAGGGTACGTAGACATCTGCAAGGAAGTGCATTTCTATTTTAACGATACCGTCGCCCTGACACGCTTCACATCTGCCGCCCTTTACATTGAATGAAAATCTGTTTGCCTTATATCCGCGCATTTTTGCATCGGGAGTTGAAGCAAAAAGTTCTCTTATATCATTGAAAACACCTGTATATGTTGCAGGGTTTGAACGCGGAGTACGCCCTATAGGTGACTGGTCGATATCTATAACCTTATCCAGATATTCGGCGCCCTTTATTTTTTCAAACTTACCGGGGCGCTTTTTTGCGTTATTCAGCTCATTGGCAAGATATTTATAAAGTATCTCGTTTACAAGGCTGGATTTGCCCGAACCTGAAACACCTGTTACCGCAACAAATTTGCCGAGAGGAATTTCGACGTCTATCTTTTTAAGATTGTTTTCAGCCGCACCGAAAACCGTGAGCTTATGCCCGTTCCCGTTTCTTCTTTTGTCCGGAACAGGTATGGATTTTTTACCTGAGAGATACTGACCTGTTATTGATTTTTCACAAGCAATAATATCATCAACGGTGCCTGCTGCTATTAGTTCGCCGCCGTGTATTCCTGCTCCCGGGCCAATATCAACAATATAATCTGCAGCACGCATGGTATCTTCATCATGCTCAACCACGATCAGCGTATTGCCGAGATCACGAAGATGGCGCAGTGTATTGAGAAGTTTATCATTATCACGCTGATGCAGACCTATTGATGGCTCATCAAGAATATAAAGAACACCCATAAGCGATGAGCCTATCTGAGTTGCAAGGCGTATTCTCTGTGCCTCGCCGCCTGAAAGCGTAGCAGCCTCACGTGCCAGTGAAAGATAATCAAGACCTACAGAATTGAGGAATGTAAGTCTTTCCCTGATTTCTCTGATTATCAGATTACCGATCAGCTGTTCTTTTTCGGTGAGTTCAAGGCTGTTTATGAAATCAAGTTCTTCAGATATTGACATACAGCAAAACTCATAAATATTTTTTCCGCCGACTGTTACGGAAAGGCTTATAGGAGACAGACGCGCACCCTTACAATCAGGACAGCGTGATGATACCATAACCGTTTCTATCTCTGCTCTTGCCCACTCTGAAGACGATTCTTCATAACGCCTTTTAAGGTTATTGATAACGCCCTCAAAATCATTGGTATATGTTCCCGAGCCATAGGCTGTAACACGTTTCATTTTTATCTTTTTGCCGTTTGTGCCGTATAGTATTGCTCTTACGCCGTCTTTAGGCAGCATTTCAACAGGCATATCAAGAGAAAAGCCGTACTCTTTGGCAACAGCCTCAAAATACATTTTGGCAATTGAAGAGCCGTCTGCAACATTCCAGCCGCTTGCTTTTATAGCGCCCTGGTTTATTGAAAGCTTTTTATTGGGAACAACAAGATTCTCGTCTATTTCCATAAAAGTGCCGAGACCCGAACAGCGTTTGCATGCTCCGTAAGGATTGTTAAACGAGAACATACGCGGGCTCATTTCCTCAATTGAAACGCCGTGCTCCGGGCAGGCATAATCAAGTGAAAAAAGTTCATCGCCCTTATCAAGAATATTGCAGATAACGATACCTTTTGAAAGGCGTGTTGCAGTCTCAATACTGTCCGCAAGCCTGCTCCTGATGGACTCATTTACAACAAGACGGTCAACGACGACCTCAATATTATGCTTTTTGTTTTTATCAAGCTTTATTTCTTCAAAAAGGTCATAGATACTGCCGTCTATGCGCACTCTTGAATAACCTGACTTGCGGGCGTCCTCGAGTTCCTTGGTATACTCACCTTTTCTGCTGCGGACTATCGGCGCCATTATCTGAATACGTGTACCCTCATCGTAAGACAATATCTTATCAACTATCTGGTCAACCGTCTGTTGTGTAATCTCTCTGCCGCAGACGGGGCAGTGCGGTATGCCTATTCGGGCATAAAGCAGTCTGAGGTAATCATAGATTTCAGTTACAGTACCAACCGTTGAACGCGGGTTTTTAGAAGTGGTTTTCTGATCAATGGAAATTGCGGGACTTAGGCCCTCAATATAATCTACATCGGGTTTTTCCATCTGGCCGAGGAACTGACGGGCGTAAGAAGAAAGGCTCTCCACATATCTGCGCTGACCCTCTGCGTAAATGGTATCAAAGGCAAGGCTTGATTTTCCCGAGCCTGAAAGTCCTGTGAAAACAACAAGACTGTCACGCGGTATCTCTACATCTATATTTTTTAAATTATGCTCTCTTGCACCTTTTACAATAATGTTTTTATTCATAAAAATCACCTTTTATGTTTAATAATCACTGATTTTTAAGTTCGTTTATTTTATCTCTCAGGTAAGCGGCGTGTTCAAATTCAAGAAGCTTTGCCGCCTCTTTCATCTCCGCAGTAAGCTGCTGAATAAGAACATCACGCTCACGTTTTGACATACGCTTTTTGCTTTTGCCCTCAACTTTTTCTTTTGAAGTGATCTCAAGCACGTCTCTAACGCTTTTTTTGATTGTTTTAGGCGTTATACCGTGCTCCTCGTTATACTTCTGCTGAATAGCGCGGCGGCGTGCGGTTTCCGAAATGGCACGCTCCATTGACGGAGTAACGCTGTCTGCGTACATGATTACTTCGCCGTTTGCGTTTCTTGCCGCACGGCCGATAGTCTGAACTAGTGAAGTTTCCGAACGCAGGAAGCCCTCTTTATCTGCATCGAGTATAGCAACGAGAGATACCTCGGGTATATCAAGTCCCTCACGCAGAAGGTTGATGCCGACAAGAACATCAAATTCTCCCAATCTAAGATCCCTGATTATCTCCATACGCTCGATAGTGTCAACATCGTGGTGCATATAGCGTACTTTTATACCGAAGCCCTCAAGGTAAGAAGTAAGATCCTCAGCCATTGCTTTTGTAAGCGTTGTAACCAAAACACGTTCTTTTCTTTCGGTTCTTATATTAATCTCAGAAACCAAATCATCCATCTGATCATCCGTAGGCTTGACTGTAATAACAGGATCAAGCAGACCGGTGGGACGGATAATCTGCTCAACTATCTGAGTAGAATGCTCTTTTTCAAAATCGCCCGGTGTTGCCGATGTGAAGATAACCTGATTTACTTTGCCGTAGAACTCATCAAATTGCAAAGGGCGGTTGTCAAAAGCAGACGGCAGACGAAAGCCGTATTCAATAAGGCTTGCTTTTCTGCTGTGGTCACCGCCGTACATTCCTCTGACCTGCGGAAGCATTACATGGCTCTCGTCACAGAACAAAAGAAAATCATCGGGAAAATAATCAAGGAGTGTGAACGGGGCTTCTCCTGGTTTTCTGCCGCTCATTACGGCAGAATAGTTTTCGATGCCCTTGCAAAAGCCCGTTTCCTCAAGCATTTCAATATCGTTCATAGTGCGTTCTTTTATTCTCTGAGCCTCTATGAGTTTGCCCTTTTCCTCAAAGTATTTTACTCGCTCTGTCATTTCATCATAAATTTTGCTGAGCGCAACTTTCATTTTTTCAGCACCAACAACATAATGTGACGCGGGATATATACATGCGTGGGAAAGTATGCCTTCAACTTTGCCTGTAAGCGGGTTTATTTCGGCAATTCTGTCTATCTCGTCACCGAAAAATTCAACTCGTATGGCGTTTCCTGAAGAGCCTGCAGGGAAAATTTCAACAGTATCCCCTCTTACCCTAAATTTATTACGCACAAAATTTATATCATTTCTTTCATACTGAATAGAAACGAGCTTTGAAATAAGTGCGTCTCTTGAATACTGCGCTCCGTTTCTGAGAGATATTACCATATTACGGTAATCAATCGGGTCGCCGATAGAATAGATACAAGAAACGGACGCAACTATAATGACATCCCGCCTTTCGGAAAGAGCGGCTGTTGCGCTGTGGCGCAGCTTGTCTATCTCCTCATTTACGGCGCTGTCTTTCTCTATATAAGTATCTGTTGTGGGTACGTAAGCCTCCGGCTGATAGTAATCGTAATAGGAAACAAAATACTCCACGGCATTTTCAGGAAAGAATTCCTTGAACTCAGAGCAAAGCTGTGCGGCAAGAGTTTTATTATGGGCAAGCACAAGTGTTGGGCGATTGACTTTTTCAATTATATTAGCCATTGTAAAAGTCTTGCCGGAGCCTGTTACACCCATAAGGGTCTGCTCTTTATCCCCTCTGAGAACGCCTTTTACAAGCGCATCTATAGCCTGAGGCTGATCTCCGGTGGGCTTATATTCACTTACAAGTTTAAATCTATCCATAAAAATTTTTCCTTTTCTGCGCACATTCGGAGTTATTATATCATAAAAGAAAGAATTACTCCACACTTTTATGCAAAGTAATTACATAAAAATAAAGGAATAAAAAACGGCAAATCTATGCAGATTTTATAAGAAACAGATGAAATAATTTTAAATGCACATTTCAGTTTAACTTTTTATATTATTTACTTTTCGATAAAGATAATATATAATTAATTACGTTATGAAATCTTTTACCGTAAACAGAAATGACAGCGGGCAGAGACTGGACAGAGTACTGCTTAAAATGTTTCCGTCCCTCCCCCGCTCGCTAATGTACAAGGAAATACGCAAAAAGAACATCAAGGTAAACAAAAAGAGATGCGACGCGGCGTACACACTGTGCGAAGGCGATATTGTTGAGCTGTACCTCAAGGATGATGTACTGCAGGAAAAAAAGACATATTATGATTTCATGCGGGCTCCTAAAGAACTTGATATTGTATATGAGGACAAAAATTTAATTCTCATCAACAAAAAAGCCGGCATTCTTTGCCACCCAGACGGCAGTGAATATGTAAATACTCTTATATCATCCGTTAAAAGGCGGTTATACGAAAACGGCGAGTGGAATCCGAAAGATGAATCCTTCACTCCCGCTCTTGCCAACAGGCTTGACAGAAATACCAGCGGAATAATAATAGCCGCAAAAAATGCCGCCGCGCTGAAAGAGCTTAACGCCGCAATAAAAAGCCGAAATATAGAAAAACATTATCTTGCCGCCGTACACGGCGAATTTAAAATAAAAAGCGCAACATTAGAAGCGTTCATAACTAAAGACGAAAAGAAAAACACCGTTTCGGTTTATGACCGTGATACCGGCAACGCAAAAAAGATAATAACAAAATACACCGTGTTAGACAGTTACTCGGAAAAATCGCTTATTGATATTGATCTTGTAACAGGCAGAACTCACCAGATAAGAGCTCACATGGCACACATAGGGCATCCACTTATTGACGACGGAAAATACGGCAGAGAAGCAGGCCGTTTTCGCCAGGCTCTATGCAGTTACAAACTTATATTTAAAAGCGGATTTAATTTGCTGAGTTATCTTGAGGGAAGAGAATTTACTCTTGATGACTGTGAAATATATAAAAAATTCAAGGAGAGAAAATACTGATGAAAGATAAAAAAATAAACATCATATCGCCCGCAGTTGCAATAATTGTTGCCATACTTGACCTGGCGGTTCTCGGATACGGAATTTTTGCGGCAGTAAAGCTTGTTGAGCAATTCAGTTCACTGAGCATAATTTTTGCCGTGATTGAGGTATTTGCTTTGGTAATAGCCGTTCTTGTATCAAAAGAAGTGCTTTCAAACGGAGTTATTTTCAGAGATGATGAAGCGGAATTTACCGGAGTTGATGACAACAACATAATCACTTATGAAGATGTGCGCGAAATAGAAGCATACAAAGACACAGCCGCAAGTCTTACAAAAAATTTTGACATGAGGCATGCTCTTATAATGTTTACAATGAAAGACAAAAAGGTAAACACTATAGATTTGGGACTGATGCCAAACAGCACTATCAATAAAATACTTGACGAGTTCAGAGAAAGAACCAACGCTGAAAGCATCAATTTCAACCAGGTAAAAAAAGCCGATATATTTGTCAGAAGAAAAAAAGATGACGGCAACGAAGCCACGGAAGAGGAAAAAGAAGAGAACAGCGAAATAAAAGACTGAGTGAATCAAAAAAGCATCCGCATAACGCGGATGCTTTTTTATGTGTTATTCAAATTCAAAAGTCAGCTGAGCGTCTTTAAACTCAAGAGAAACAGGATAAAAATCGCTGTCTGTTTCAAGGGTAAAGCCGCCCAAAGAAGTCTCACCCTGAACGAGAAAACCGTTTTTGACAGTGCTTATCTCTGTATCCGGCATTTCATTTACACACTCAAAAGCCTCATAAAGAGCAACGGCAGGATTCGAAGAATCAAAGTTACTGTTTATCTGAGAAAGGCTTATATCGTCATAAGTAATGCCGACTGTTTTACCGTCATAAGTAATTACAAGACCTGCCGCAGAGGTGGACTGAGCGGAAACAGTAATACTTTTTCCGTTGTAGACCACGGTACAGTCATATTTAAAATTCCTGAAAGTAACACTTGCGTTTGCGGAAAAGCTTTTTAAAGTTTTCACGCTTTGCTGTGAAGCACATCCGCACAGCAGAAAAGCAAGTGTAACAACCATGACAAGAATTTTTTTCAAGCAATCATTCCGTTATTCAAATTCACCTATAAGCGCTCCGCAAAGTTCAAGCATATCTTCAACAGTCATTCCGCGGGTACTGATCTCATCAGCAGTAATATCCCCGCACATACCGTGAATATAGACAGCACATTTTGCGGCTGAATAGCAATCCATTCCCTGAGCAATAAACGAGCCAATCATACCTGTAAGCATATCGCCTGTGCCGCCCATTGCCATTCCGGGATTACCGGTAGTATTTACAAACACGGATAAACCGTTTGTTACAACTGTATTCGCTCCTTTAAGGACGAGAACACAGGAGTTTTCGGCAGCGAAATTTCTGGCGAGCTCTATTCTGTTTGACTCAACTTCCGCAACGCTTGAATCAACAAGCCTTGCCATTTCACCGGGATGCGGGGTCAGCACCAGCGGGGCATGCGCGCCCTTTAATACATCTATATTCGCAAGAACGCTGTTTATTCCGTCTGCATCAAGAACAACGGGAACTTCGCTTTCTCGGATGACCTGATTGACAATTACCTGGGTATCATCATTTTTGCCTATGCCGCAGCCCATAGCAATGCAGTCTGCCCATTCAAGCTCGGCGCTTATTTTATTAAGCGCACCCATTGAAAGAGTTTTGTCTTCGTTTTCACTCATGGGAGCAAAAATGGGCTGAATAAGGTGGGAAGTCATAACGGGATAAATAGATTTAGGAAAAGCGCATTTCAAAAGCCCTACGCCTGTTTTCAGCGCGGCTTTTGCGCATATAACAGCGGCACCCGGCATAAGATAGCTGCCGCAGATATTTAAAAGGTGCCCGTTCTGCCCCTTATTTGAATTCTTATTTCTTTTATGAAAACAGCTTTTAACAAACTGTTTGGTTATGGTCATCGGACATTCAAAATCATAACAGTCATCAGGAATTCCGATATTAACAACAACTGTTTTTCCGCAGTAATTATTTGCAGGCGGAAGAACATGGCAGTATTTTAGTGTTGAAATAGCAATAGTAAGATCTGCCTTGACCGCTTTAAATACAGTACCCTCCGAGGCATTTGTGCCGCTCGGTGTGTCAACGGACACAACTGCGGCTCCTGAATTATTAACAGCATCAAACACCTTTGAAAACGGCTCTCTCGGCTCTCCGTGAAAGCCTATACCGAAAACACAGTCAACTATAAGCACATCGCTGAGATCCGCCTCTTCAAACGGAACTGCGCTGACGCCTGCTTTTTCAGCTTCTTCAAGATACATTACAGGCTCAGGCAGACTTGGGAATTTATCAGCGATAACGATTTCAGGCTCAGCGCCGTACTGCTTTAATTTTTCTGCAATAACAAAACCGTCGCCCGCGTTTTTACCGTTTCCGCATACTACGGAAACTTTTTTTGCACGTATTTCCTCACCGAAATACTCAATGATTTTATCAAAGCATTTTTTGCCCGCTCTTTTCATAAGCTGAGCTTCCGTAAAATACCTTTCAAAAGCATTGCTTTCCGCTCTTTTTATCTGTTCTGCTGTTAAAATTCTCATATCTGCTCCCACATAATGACTACGGCAAACGCATAATCGCCGTCATGACTGACCGAAACATCACAGCTTTTTTCGCCTGAGATATACGGTTTGCCTTTTTCGTCATATAAAATCTCAACAGTATTGAGCCGTCTTGTAATTCCCGTACCGAGTGCTTTGAAATATGCCTCTTTGGCGGCATAAACACCTGCAAAACTCTGTGCGTTTTTACAGTGTTTTCTTTCTCTTTCAGTAAACACTTCGTTTAGAAATCTCTCGTTTTTTATGCTTTTTTCTATACGGGAAATCAGGACGATATCATTTCCGATTTTAAACATTTAATCACCTATCGGCGTAACAACAAACGAGTTTGAATATGAACCTACAAAGAGCTTCTTATGACCCTTGGTAGGCAGAGGGCCGCAGGCATTGGAGCCGGCGCCGAGCATATAACCGTCCATCTGAACATTTGTTGTGTTGTAATCAAGAAGATCTTCTTTATGCGTTGCCTTTGCACTTTGCTCTGCATTATAATGGTTTGCATTGAAAACAAAAGGTTTTTTACTTTCAAACCTCATGCCCGTACCATCATTATCAGTTATCTCGGCATAGAAAGTATTATATCTCATGCCGCTTTCCTGAGGCTTAATATACTTCACGTGCATATCGGATACTTGTGTTGCAACACGCCTGATGATCGAATGTTCGCGGAAATCCGAAAGAGTTTCGTCATCATAACCGAAATACGTTATATTTTCAAAGCTGTGAGGCATCTCAACAAGCATGCCGAGACGGGGCACAAACTTGAAAAGGAGGCGGCGGAAAGAGTATTCCACGGCAAGCCTTCCTATGGAATTTATGGTATATCTTACCTTAAAAAGACCGGCGTTTGCATAAGCGCTTGTTTTAAGGCAATAAGTTGCATTAATAACAACGCTATTACCTACTTTTTCATAAGAGCATTTTTTCTTAGTCCACGAAACATGCTCAAGACCTTCTTTATGCCACACAAGCTTGATATTTTTATCGTTATCAAGAGGATTACGGTAAAGACTTGGTACAAAGCCGCGGCGGTTTCCGAGAGGTATCTGATTAAGAAGCTCTTTTGAATTATAAATATAGCTTTCCATTTCACCCGATCTGAGATTGAAGCAGAGCGAACCGTTTTTAAACGAAACTATTACCCTGCCCTCACTTTCCTCAGTTTTCAGGCAACCGTTATCGTTTTCGGCAGTAACGGTATTAACATCCGCAGCGTTATAATTCGGCTGAACTACTATCTGCTCGCGGCCTATTTCATTTTCGCCGTCATAATACTCAAAAACAACGGAAGTATGACCTTTTTCGCTGAGAGAAATGGTTTTTCTTTCAGATTTCTGAGGCTCAACATAGATATCAAAAGAGCCTGAATCCGCAACCATGCCGTCATTAAGCACAGAATATTTTACGGTATATCTGGCGGATTTGAAATACATATGGTTAAAGAATTCAAACTCGCCGCCTATTTTCTTCTCGGCTCTTACGGGACGGTAACACATTTTCATCTGAACAGCGCCCGGATGAGGAGTTCTGTCCGGGAAGAAAAGTCCGTCCACACAGAAATTGCCGTCATGTTTCCACTCGCCGAAATCACCGCCGTAGGTATACTCATACGGGCCGTTCTCATTATAAACTGCATGGTCTGCAAACTCCCATATACAGCCGCCGAGCATAATATCGGACGAATAGAACAGTTTTACATAAGTTTCAAGATCTCCCGCGCCTACGCCCATTGCATGCGCGTATTCACACAGATAAAACGGCTTTTCGTAATATTTTGACGGAAGGCCTTTGCCTGCCGCTATCTTTTTGCAGACATTGGGGAATGTATACATTTCCGAATGAACATCATATGACCAGCGCTTTGTGCGGCACGCGCCTTCATAATGAACAGGAATATCAGTATACTTTTTAAGATTATCACAGCAGTAATCCTGGCAGCGGTAACCGCCTGACTCATTGCCCAGAGACCACATTGTAATTGAGGGGTGGTTTCTGTCCCTGCTGTACATTCTGTATACCCTGTCCCAATAATGCTCTTTCCACTCGGGATTGGCTGAAATAAGGTTAGGCTTATGTATTTCGCATACTCCGTGGCACTCGATATCTGCCTCGTCAACAACATACACGCCGTACTCATCGCACAAATCAATAAATGCAGGATCCGGAGGATAGTGGGAAGTACGAACGCAGTTTACATTATACTCCTTAAAGGTTATAACATCTTTTTCCATATCCTCAATAGTCATTGCATAACCTGTTTTGGGATTTGTATCATGATGATTTACACCGAGGAGTTTTATTTTTTTATTATTGAAATAAAATACATTTTTATTTATCTTTATGTGCTTAAATCCTATATTTCTGCGGATTATCTCGCAAAGCTCACCGTCTTTTTCAAGTTTAAGAATTAAACTGTAGAGCTTAGGTATCTCGGCGCTCCATTCAAGCACATCAAGCACATCGAAAGTAATTTTATCCACCTTGCCGGGGCAAACATTTATGCTCTTTTCAGCAATAAGTTTATCGCCGTCAAAGACTTGCGCTGTGAAAGCCACCTCATCACATATCTTGAAAGTGGGGATTACATCAAGCATATATGTACCGTCTGAATTATGGCTTGTTCTCGCCTCAAAATCATAAATTGAGTTATTTCCCGTTCTGGTAATATAGACATCGCGGAATATGCCGTTGTTTCTGAACATATCCTGACATTCAAGATAAGTGCCGTTACACCATTTGTGAACGCAGGCAACAATCTCGTTTTCGCCCTCAGCAAGATATGCCGTAATATCAAACTCGCTTGTATTGTGGCTGCCCTCGCTGTAACCTACATATTTGCCGTTAATAAAAAGATCAAAACACGGAGCAACACCCAAAAAAGTAAGAGTATATTTTCCGCTTGTTTCGCCAAGCATGAATTTTTTAATATAGATACCTACCGGACAATCCTCCGGAAAGTTCGGAGGGTCGCAAGGAAACTGATAACGGGTATTTACATAATAGGGCTTTTCATAGCCTGTAAACTGCCAGCAAGACGGCACGGAAATGGTATCGCACTCCTCTTTCTCCGTATCAAACGATGCGGGAATATCGGAGTGTTTTTCGTAATATTTGAACTGCCATTCCCCAGAAAGAACAGCAACCATTGAAGAATTATAACGCTCTGTTCTTATATCAGTTTCACCAAGCTCTTTTTCAGACGAAAACGGTATGAAATAAGCTCTTGGCTCAAGCACATTATCCTTGAACACATTGAAATTTTTATAGTTGTCTTTTTTTAACTCGTAAATCATAAGCCACCTCAAAAACAGACTGCTTAGCACAGTCATACATTCATATTATTATAACATAATAAAAACAACTCTGTAAATACCTTTACTTATTTTCATTTTTGCAGTAAAATAAAATCAAACCGTATGTACGCGTATTAAAAAAGAAGTATAAAAAACGCATAAATCAAATATATATTATCAAGGACGGTGAAAGCCTTGATTGGTAATGTAGACAAGAGATGCGTTGAAATCGGAGAATACATACGCGACACGGGTGCAACTGTAAGACGTGCGGCGGCAGTTTTCGGCATAAGCAAATCAACGGTTCATATAGATGTTACAAAACGCCTTAGAAACATTGACAAAATACTTTATGATGAGGTCAAGAAAGTGCTTGAGGAAAACAAGGCTCAAAGGCACATACGCGGAGGGCTTGCCACACGTGAAAAATACAGCAAAATGAAAAAACAATAGGTTTGGAGGAAGTTTAAATGAAACTTGCATTTATAGGCTGCGGCAATATGGCCGGCGCAATAATTAAAGGAATAACGGCAACCTCTGCCGTACTGCCCCAAGATATATTCGTGTTTGACACAAATATAAGCAAAACGCAGGAAATAAAAGATGAAACAGGCATAAACATTGCAGGCAGTGCTGCTCAGGCGGCTGAAAGCGCCGATATTACCGTGCTTGCAGTGAAGCCTAATGTGCAGGCGTGTGTATTAAAGGAAATAGACAGCATTGTATGTAAGCCCGGCAAAACTATCGTTTCAATAGCCGCAGGAAAGACCATATCATTCATAGAAAGCAATCTTTCTTCAGACTGCGCAGTTATCAGGGTTATGCCAAACATAAATGCTAAAGTTGGCGCCGCCTGCTGCGCTATGTGTGCAAACGAAAAAGCCACACAGGAAGCGAAAGATTTCGTTAAGAAAGTATTCAGCGCCGTAGGGGAAATCAGTGAGCTTGACGAGAGCAGTTTTCCTCTTTTCGGAGTTATTGCGGGGTGTGCACCGGCATTTTCTTATATGTTTATCGACGCGATTGCCCGTGCAGGTGTGAAGAACGGTATGAGCAAAGACCTTGCGCTTAAATTTGCTGCGCAGACTGTTATGGGCAGTGCAAAAATGGTGCTTGAAAGCGGCGAACATCCGTATAAACTGACAGACATGGTATGCTCACCGGGAGGAACAACAATCGAGGGCGTACTTTCACTTCAGGCAGACGGATTTGAAAACGCCGTTCACAACGCAGTGAACAAAGCTGTGGAAAAAGACAAGCTTCTTTAATTAATAAAGTCAAAAAAATCCCGTACTGATAATCAGTACGGGATTAATTTTAATTTATTGAATGTTTACTGAATTACTTGAGCGGTCTCTGCTGAAGCGGTATTACCCTCTGCGTTATCTCCTTGATTAATCCAGTAGTTAAGTGTGAAACAATTTGAGTTTACAACAAGACGGACATCAGCACCGGGAGCTACACCCGTGATTTTGATTGTGCCGTTTGCAAGAGCACTGTATACCTCATCATATGCCTGCTGATAATCCTCATCTACTGTGCTGAGGTAAATGCCTTTATTTGAGCAATCGCCATTATATGTGAAGCCGCCTTTGAAATCGGAAAGGCAGGCTTTTACAGCTGAGCCGTAATCTTTGATAGTTGTAGTGAGATAATTATCCCATGTGGACTGCCAATTTTCAGCACCGATTGCGAGTTTTTCATAGCTGTAATTCCATGTTGCGTCAGAAACAGCATTACACTCATCATTTCCGCCTGCATAAATTACAGAAACACCTTCATCATACATTTTTTCAACAACTGCCTGATAACGGTTTATCATGGTGTAAGTTGTTGACGGGAAGTATTCATTTTCCATTGTGATGCCTGCGCTGAAGCCGTCTTCATCTGATGTTGACCAGTGAGAGAAGATATAGCCCTCCTGCGGAACAGCGGCAGTTACGGAAACAACATCTCCTGTAACATAGCAGCCTGAGCCTGTTGACTCACCGTTGCCGCCCTCTCCTGTTACTACAGTAACATCGAATGTGGGTGCGTCGGTCTCAACATAAACGGGGGTAAGTGTAATTCCCTGTGTAGTATCAGTTACATGTACCCAAGTGTCTTTTGCATAGATATCGTCAATAGCTCCTTCTTCATCTGTGCTGATTTCCCAGTGATCAAATGTTTTTCCGCTCTGTGCGGCGGGTGCTATTACGTTGCAGGATTCACCTGCAATTATGTACTGTGTTGAATAAGCAGTACCGTCCTCATTATTTACCGTAACGGGATATGTTGTTGACGGGGCGTCAGCGTATACTGCGGTAATAGTGCAGTCGCACTCCTCAACAAGAAGATTGGTTTCGGGCTCCTTTTCGGTTGAAAGGTTAACTTTGCTGTCCTTTACCCCTTCTGTGTCGCTCTTATATTCCCAGTGATCAAATACCTTGCCCTCAGGAGCGGGATCTGCCTTAACCGTAACATTCTGACCCCATGTATATGTACCGGAACCTGAGCCGTTTTCAACTTTTACAACGTAAATATCCTCGTCAGAGGCATCAATCTTTTCATAATTTGCGGTAAGGGTAAAATCATAATTATAGTCAAGAAGTGATGAATCATAGTCAGCGTAATCAAGTATTACGGGAATACCGAGCTGCTCCGCCGCATACTGAGCACCCTGAACATAACCCGCGCCGTAAGAACTTGAAGTATCAGAACTTACAGATCCGAAATAGCCGAGTTTTGTATTGCCGGAAATAACAGCGTAATATCCTGCAAGGAAGCCGCTCTGAAGAGTATCAAATGACACAGTCATTACATTCTCAATATAAGCGTCTGTATCATCGCCCTCAGGATGGGGCATTCCGTCAACAAGGATGAATTTAACATCACTGTACTGCCTTGCGGTTTCGTAAACGGCAACCTCAAAAGCATCTGTGGGAAGAACTATAAACTTTGCGCCGTTTTCAACAGCGAGATCTATATACTGGATAGCCTGCTCCGTTGTAAGGGTTTCATCTTCTTTTACAGGAGGCTGATAATATCTGTAAGTAACCTCTTCACCCTCAGCCGCGTTTGCATTTACTTCCTCTGCATAGGAAGTGATACCGTTCCACGCGCTTTCATTATAAGCGCCGTCGGTAACAGTTCCGCCGTCTGTTATCATAACAATATCATAAGTCAAATCCTGAGAATTATTAGTGCAGCCTGCGAAAGCAAAAACACAGGTAAGCGCCATTACAGCACACATAAGCACCGAAATAATTTTTTTCATCTATTTCTTACCCTCCGACAAAAAATATCACTTATTAATAATAACAAAATTAAATTAATATTGCAATAGCATTTTATTGATTTAAGTTTTGAAAACATTTATAATAGATTTTAAAGAAATGTTAGGAGGCACTCAGATGCTTGAAAAACAGCTTGAATATATAAGAAGTGTTACTGATTTCAGACCTGATATAGCAATCGTGCTCGGTTCCGGGCTCGGAGGTCTGGCAGATGAAATAGATGCCGAAAAAATCATTAATTACAGTGACATTCCTGATTTTCCCGTATCGACTGCGCCGGGTCATAAAGGCAGATTTATACTTGGAACACTTAGCGGCAAAAAGGTTGCGGCAATGCAGGGCCGCGTTCATCTTTACGAGGGTTATACTCCCGCTCAGGCAGTAATGCCTGTACGCCTTTTAAAAGCAATGGGCGCTCAGGTTATAATACTTACAAACGCAAGCGGCGGGATAAATAAAGAGCTTAAACGCGGCGATCTTATGATGATTGAAGATCACATTTCATCTTTTGTGCGCTCCCCTCTTATAGGCGCCAACGATGAAAGTATAGGCCCGCGTTTCCCCGACATGAGTGAGGTTTACAGCAAAAGGCTTAAAAAAGTCATTGTAAACAGCGCTGAAAAATGCGGTTTAAAATTAAAAAGAGGCGTTTATCTGCAGCTTACAGGGCCTGCTTTTGAAACAAAGGCAGAAATAAGGATGTGTGCCGCACTTGGTGCAGATGCCGTTGGAATGAGCACCGCAATAGAAGCTCAGGCGGCAAGGCACTGCGGGCTTGAAGTATGCGGAATAAGCTGCATCACAAATCTTGCCTGCGGAATAAGCAACCAACCCATAACATCAGAAGAAGTTACGGAAACAGCCAACGAAGTTTCTGAAAAATTCAGGGCGCTGATAAAAGAAATAATAAATGAAACGGAAATTTAAAATGGATAATATTATTTATAAAGACGGCAGGCTTATTATACTTGATCAGACCCTGCTGCCTAATGAAGAAAAATATGTTGAGATGAAAAGCCTTGACGACTGCTGCGAGGCAATAAAAAAGCTTATGGTTAGGGGCGCGCCGGCAATAGGAATATTCGCGGGTTATGCCATGGCGGTATTCGGAAAAGAAGAGCCGCAGAAAACGAAAACCATTCTTGACAGCGCCAGACCCACAGCAGTAAATCTAAGCTGGGCTACAGCAAGATTACTGAAAGCTGCTGAAAACGGCAGGGATATGCTTGAGGAAGCAAAGGCAATACACTGTGAAGATATAGAAAAGTGCCGCAAAATAAGCGAATACGGGCTTTCATTGCTGAAAGATGGCGACGGTATTCTGACCCACTGCAATGCAGGCGAACTTGCAACATCAAAATACGGAACAGGGTTAGGCCCCCTGATACTAGGCAAGGAAAAAGGTTATAATTTTCATGTATACTCTGACGAAACACGCCCTCTGCTTCAGGGCGCGAGACTTACAAGTTATGAACTTGAAAAGCACGGAATAGACGTTACGCTGATATGCGACGATATGGCGGGATATGTTATGAAAAAAGGCCTTATAAACGCTGTGCTTGTAGGCTGTGACAGAGTTGCGGCAAACGGTGACACAGCAAATAAAATAGGCACCTCTTCTCTTGCAGTTCTTGCGAATTACTACAGTATCCCCTTTTATGTTCTTGGGCCTTATTCCACAATAGATTTCAGCACGGCAAGCGGTGACGGCATCAGTATTGAGCAGAGAGAATCTGATGAAATCAAAGAGATGTTTTTTGAAAAGCCGACGGCACTGAAAGAAACAAAATGTCTCAACCCCGCTTTTGACGTTACAGATGCAAAGCTCATAACGGCAATCATTACAGACAAGGGCATTGTGCGACCGCCGTACACTGAAAATCTGAAAAAAATCATTGGAGGCTGAACCTATGATAAGGTTTTACAACGGCAGGGTGCTGACCCTGAAAAACGGTTTTGAAATTACCGATAATGAAATATGGACTGACGGCAGTAAAATAGTTTACATAGGCAATAACTGTGATAAAAAAGCAGACAGAGAAATCGATCTCAAAGGCAACCTGCTTATGCCTGCTTTTAAGAATGCGCACACTCACTCAGCAATGACTTTTGCGCGGAGCCTTGCTGACGGCTTGCCGCTTGACAGGTGGCTCAACGAGAAGATTTTTCCGCTTGAAGCAAAGCTTACGGCTGACGATATTTACACGCTTTCACGCCTTGCTTTTCTTGAATATCTTACAAGCGGTATATCCGCCTGCTTTGATATGTATTATTTTCCCGAAGCTATGGCAAAGGCAAGCGTTGACGCAGGTTTCAGAACGGTAATGACCTGCGGTCTAAACTCATTTAAAGAAGACCTCAGCGCACTTGAGGACTACTATAACAGATTTAACAGCTATGACGAGCTTGTTTCATACAAACTCGGATTTCATGCCGAATACACGTGTTCGCCTGATATACTTAAAGGCGTTGCGGCATTAGCAGAAAAGTATCAGGCACCTGTATTTACCCATTCAAGCGAAACAAAAAGCGAAGTTCAGGGCTGTATTGAAAGATACGGGAAAACACCAACGGCATTATTTGACGAGCTTGGAATTTTCAACTACGGCGGCGGCGCTTACCACAGCGTTTGGGTCAATGATGATGATCTTGAAATCTACAAAAAGCATGGAATATGGGCTGTACTGAATGCAGGTTCAAACTGCAAACTTGCATCGGGAATCGCTCCCGTGGTTAAAATGCAGCAAAAAGGAATTAATATTGCCGTGGGTACTGACGGCCCGAGCAGTAACAATGCTCTTGATATGTTCAGGGAAATGTATCTGATATGCGCAACGCAGAAACTTGCGGAAAATGATGCCGCGGCGTGTGACGCTCAGAAAATTCTGTATGCTGCAACTTTGGGAAGCGCCAGATGCATGGGTCTTGATGACTGCGACGTAATCGACACAGGCAAAACAGCAGATCTCACTGTAATAGATCTTCACTCGCCGAACATGCAGCCGTTGAATGACATAGTTAAAAATATAGTTTACAGCGGTTCAAAAATCAATGTAAAACTGACAATGGTAAACGGAAAAATACTTTATGAAAACGGAGAATTCATCGGTACGGACACTGAAAAGCTGTATTACGATGCACAAAAAATAACAGACAGACTGAAAGGAACCCAAAACTGATATAAAATTGAAACTGACAAAAAGAATTTTATGCTTCATTCTTACTTTCTGCTTTATTACAGGTGCAGTAACACCCGCTTTTGCCGAAACTCAGGAAGCAAGCGGCAAGGATGTAACGCCGGTAATTCTTGTACCCGGTATAGGCTCATCGGCACTTTATCTTAATCCCAATACAGACGATCAGACTTCGCCCGTTTCCATAGGAGGCAGCTTCATAGGCGATGTAATAAAAAGCAACATAATCGGCTCAACATTAAGCGCATGTGCGGGAATGAACGTAAATGCCGAAAAATACATTGAAAAGCTTAGTTCCATAATCACCCCGTTTACTGCGCTTACCTGCGACGAGGACGGCAACTCTGCGGATAACATCGGAATTGACTGTTACTGGGAGGATCCGCTTTCTAATCATCTTGAATATCTTGACTCAAGAAACACGGCAGAGCCTGCTGTTGCAAAAGGTCTTTGCGATGCTATAGGAGCCGAAAATGTATACATATTCAATTATGATTTCAGGCTTGACGTAGTTGATTACGCTATTCAGCTTAGTGATTTTATAGATAATGTTAAGGCACAGAAAAACTGTGAAAAGGTTACGCTTGTATCAACTTCTCTGGGCACTTGCATAGTATCTTCATATATCGATATGTATAAAGATAAAAACGATATAAAAAGAACTGTATTCCTTGACGGCGCTTTCCAGGGTGTTTCGATGACAAGACTTTTCCAAAAAGATTTTTATCTTGACACTGAAGTTGTTTTCAATTTCCTTAACGGACTTGCACAGTGCTATAAGGGCAGTGCGGTAGATTTTGAAACAATAACAAAATGGATAAACAGATTTGACGGCACTGCGGAAAACCTTATAGATTTTCTGAAAGAACTTTCTAACGAAGAAAATATTGACAGCCTTTACACCGAAGTTTTACTGCCGATAATCGGCAATATGCCAAGCCTTTGGGAATGTATTCCTTATGACTATTTTGATGACTGCGTAAAAGCCATGACAGATATAGGCTGGCTGCAAACAGACAGCGGACTTTACGAAAAGATCATCCGTTACCACGCAATTCAGGGAAGGCTTGAACAAAATCTTACCGAACTGAAAAACAACGGGGTTGAGGTAGCAATCGTATGCGGCTACGGTTTTCCCGGAATGCCCTGCACCTCAGAATACAACAACACAACAGATATGCTTATTGACACACGATATGCATCTGCAGGGGCTGTAACGGCTGATTACGGCGACACTATTGCTCAGGACGTTGCAGAAAAATACAGCGACAAACAGCATCTTTCAGCTGACGGAATGATATATTCGGGCTCCTGTATACTGCCTGACCAAACATGGTTCTGCAAATACGTTCAGCACATGGAATTTGTATATGATACAGATGTAAACAGATTTGTAAGCACTATTGCCACAACAGATTCCCCTATTAATGTGGAAGCTATCAAAGAATTAACAGGACACGGTCAGTTCACAGCTGTTGACAACGATTACAATCTAATAAATGTTAAACAAGCAACCGAATAAAAGCACATTAAACAGCAAAAGAAAAAGGACGGCAATGCCGTCCTTTTTTCAAATAATTTTTCAAAAGTGTTGACAAGTGCGTTTATACTGTGTATACTGTGTATATACAGTTAACTGTTCAGGAGAATAAAACCATGTTGATTTTTATTAACAACCAAAACGGTGTGCCTATTTATGACCAGATATATCAGCAGATAAAGGCGCAGATTATAAACGGAGATTTAGAGGAGAACTCTGCACTGCCGTCAATAAGGAGCCTTGCTAAAGAGCTTCATATAAGTGTAATAACAACAAAACGAGCCTATGAAGAACTTGAAAAGGACGGTTTTATTTACACCGCCCCGGGGCGCGGATCATTTGTTGCTAAAAAAAACACCGAATTTCTGCGTGAAGAAACTCTCAGACAGATTGAAGAGCACCTTGACGCGGCAATAAAGCTTGGCGCTTCTTGCGGATACAATATTGATGATATTATAAGCACGCTGAAAACCCTTGATGAGGAGGAACAGTAATGAACGCTGTTGAGGTTAAAGGACTTACAAAAAAATATGACGGTTTTTTACTGAATAATATCAGCTTCACACTGCCGTGCGGATGTATTATGGGGCTTGTAGGAGAAAACGGTGCAGGAAAAAGCACTACTATCAAGCTTCTGCTGGGAATGGCATCAAAAGACGGCGGTTCAATAAAAATCTTGGGTAAAGACCTGAGCGAAGTATCCAAAGACGATATAGGCGTTGTGTTTGATGAATGCAGATTTCATGAAGCTTTTACGGCAAAAGATATAAATTCTGTATTGAAGAACACTTTTAAACGGTGGAATGAAAAGGAATTTTTTGATTGCCTGAGAAAATTCGATGTTCCGACGGACAAAAAAATACGTGAATTTTCACGCGGAATGAAAATGAAAATATCAATAGCCGCCGCAATATGCCATGACGCTAAACTGCTTTTGCTTGACGAGCCAACTGCCGCTCTTGACCCTGTTGTCAGGGATGAAATACTGGACTTATTCTATGATTTTATAAGCGATGAAAAGCGCTCTATTATAATTTCCTCACACATTGTAAGCGACCTTGAAAAAATATGTGATTACATTGCCTTTATGCACAAGGGAAGAATGATACTGTGCGAGGAAAAGGACAGCCTTCTTTCAGAGTGCAGGCTTGCCCAGATGAGTGAGGCTGAATTTGAGAGCTTAGACAAATCCGATATTATAGGAAGCCGAAAGACATCTTTCGGAATTACGGCTGTTATAAAAGAAAAAGCGGCGGCCAAAATAAAAAACACTCAGCAAATAAATCTTGAAGACCTGTTTGTATATATGATAAGGGGTGAACGCTGATGAAAGGGCTTTTTGTCAAAGACTGTATTCTTATTAAAAAATATTGCATTTTTCATATATTGATATCAATTATGTTTTTTATTATGTCAATATTAGGTTCATCAAATATATTTTTCAGATTTTATTCTGTAGTAATGTTATCAATAATACCCATCACTATTTCAGCTTATGACGAACAATGCAAATGGAGCGCATATGAAGCCGCGTTACCAATAAGCAGAAAACAGGTTGTACTTGAAAAATACATTGTTGAGCTTATAATGGCAGTTCCGTCAACTCTCATTTATTCAGCAATACTTTTAGTACTGGGCAAAGAAAATACGGCTGAAGTTCTTTCAAGCGCACCGCTTATGCTTTTATGCGGGATACTGCCGTCAAGCATAGTTCTTCCTATAATCTTTAAATTCGGATATCTTAAAGGAAGGATAATAAACTTCATCATTATTGCAATTGCGGCAATGATTTCAATTATATTTTCCGGATATATTTCTACAGATGAAAACCTGAAAATGCTTAACACAACATTTGGAATTACAGCTTTTGCAGCCGCAGTTGTGATATTTACGATTTCTCTGGTGATATCAACTGTAGTTTACAGAAAAAAAGAATTTTAAAAAAGAAAAGCCGCGGAAAATTCCGCGGCTTATTTTTTGTTTTAAATAAATATTATTGATGCTGCAATCAGGTACTGACCTGCGTAATAAAGGAAATGATTTATAAACAGGTGGAAAGGTTTATCCCACCCACGGCTGAAGTATGTGAAATTAAGCACAACATCAGAAAGCGTGAACAGCACTGAGCCGACCGCCATTACTATCATTGATTTTTCCTGGGTAACAAAGGCGGCAAAAATAGACGAAACCGTAGTAAGCGTAAGCAGTATTACATACGCGAGAACGACTTTTCTGTATTTGCCGTAATGTACCTTCATTATGTTTGCAGAGAAAACCGTTGCGCACGCAATAACCACAGCCACGGCGATACACAAAAGCACCCACCACCATTTAAACTGGTTATGGTACATAACGGCGCCTGAATAAAAGATATGGCCTACAAGAAAGAACAGGAAACCTGCTTTAAGGTAAGAATTGGCGTCCTGCGGATAGATATACTTTAAATCAAGCGCAATATCACCGCACAGGCCGAGAATACCGCCCATAATAAGCAACGAACCGTAAGCGGGATAATTATGCGGATTTGCGTTAAACGCAAACACCATGGTAAGCAAATAGCAAAGAGAAGAAACTATCTTAAAGAAAAGATTTTTAATACTTGCACCCTTTGCTCTTGAAAAAAGAAATGCGATTGAAACAATTAGACCGGCTGATAAGGTTATGTAGTAGTACGGCATGGTATAACACCCTCCTGCGTTTTTATTAAAGCCTTAAAAGTCTTCCTTTTTATTAAGTATATCACAACAAGGGGTATGTCTGCAAGTACCCATGCACACGGGCCTGCAAAACAAACCGCCGCAAAACCGAAAATGGGTGTAAAAATATAAGAAACAAGGATTCTGCCTATCAGTTCACCCGCTCCGGCAATAGTATTCGCATAAGTGAAGCCAAGACCCTGCAGTGTATTTCTGAGCACAAACAGAATTGAAACAAAAACATAGCATCCGCCTATTGTATATAGATACTGCTTAGCGTATCCGAGTATTTCCGGCGCCAGTTCATCAACAAACCACTGAACAACATGCGGGCCCACAAATATGAGCACAGCACTGCAAAACAGTGATACAACAATATCAAGCAAAAATATATTTTTAACCGCTTTCAGTATTCTTTCATACTGTTTTGCGCCGTAATTCTGCGATACAAAAGTAGAGTTACTTACACCCAGTCCGCTCATAGGTACGTTCATTATCTGCTCTACCCTGCCCGCTGCGGTAATGGCGGCAATAGCTGAGGAGCCGAAAGAGTTGATAGCAGTCTGAAGTACCATTGAGCCCACAGACGTAATTGTAAACTGGAGAGAAACAGGTATTCCGAGTTTCATCTGCTCCCAGCAAATTTTTAAATTAGGCTTTAGATCAGAAAACTTTACACGCAGAAATTCTTGTTTTCTGAAAACATATATGCCGGCAAATAATGCGGCAACAAGATATGAAAATACCGTTGCAATAGCAGCGCCCTCTACACCCATTTTCAGGTTTTTAACAAGAAGTATATCAAGAAACAGATTTACTACAACGCTGATAACCAAAAAATAGAGCGGGCGTTTACTGTCCCCAAGAGCACGGGCTATACCCGTAAAATTATTGAAGAGCATCTGAATCGGAACGCCGAAATAGAGAATATTTATGTACGCCGCTGATAGCTCAATAATATCATCCGGAGTATTGATAGCACGGAGGATAGGATCTGAAATAATATGAGCACAGGCGGCGATAATAACGCCGATTATGAACGAAAGAGCAATACTGTTTCCGGCGTATTTATTCATAGCTTTATATTCCTGAGCTCCGAACTTTTGGGCTACCGGAATTGTAAACCCGCTTGTCAGCCCAAGCGCTGTGCCGATAATAAAGCTGTTTATAGAGCTGATATTGCCGACAGATGCAAGAGCCTGTGTGCCGACATATCTGCCTATGATGATATTGTCTACAAAATTATACGAAAACTGAAGCAGAGAACTAAGCATTATCGGCATGGCAAAAACGATAATTGCCCTTACCGGACTGCCTTTAAGAAGGTCATTTTTCATCTTGCTTACCTCCGTTTTTTTTACAGTATACTGCCGTTTTAAAAAAAGTCAATAGAAATTGACGAATTAAATAATATATGTTAAAATCAATATGGAGGGTGACGTATGATCATACTGATTTCAGGTGCAACGCACACGGGAAAAACGCTGCTTGCGCAAAAACTTCTTGAAAAATACAGATATCCGTATCTGTCTCAAGACCACCTTAAAATGGGACTTATCAGAAGTAAAAATACCGAACTTACCGTTTATGACGATGAAGCTCTTACGCCTTATCTTTGGAACATTACCAGGGAAATAATAAAAACTGCTGTTGAGAATAAGCAAAACCTTATAATCGAAGGCTGTTACATTCCTTTTGACTGGCAAAAAGACTTCAGCAGAGATTATCTGAAAAACATAAAATATATATGCCTGATAATGACCGAAAAATACATTGAAAACAACTTTGATAAAATAAAAGAAAAAGCGGGCGTAATTGAAAGCAGAATTGACGGCGGCGATTTCAGCAAGAAAGATCTTATTAAAGATAATCTTAAAAATCTTAATGAAGTAAAAAAGCACTCACTCCCCTATGTACTTATAGATGAAAACTACATCGTTGATGCGGACGATATCTTATGAATGTGAAATTAAGAAAATTAACTGAAGAAGATGCTGAATATCTGAAATTATATGAATACAAAAATTCGGACACTGCAGAAATAATAAGCCTTATTACGCTGTGGAATAAAAACGAATATCAAGGAAGATATTTTGAAATGTTCGGCTCAGAATACGAAGGTAAACTTGCGGGATTTTTCAGCGTAGTTGAAACGGAAGACGGGAATATAAGCATAGGCCCAACCGTATTTAAACCGTACAGACAAAAAGGCATTGCGTCTGAGTCAATGAAAATGATACTCAAAACAGCAGAAGAAAAAGGGTATAAAAAAGCAGTGGCTCAGATAAGAACTGAAAACACTGCAAGCATAAAACTTCATGAAAAAATGGGTTATATAAATCAAGGCAAAACCATTAATAAACATCAGAACGAAGTATTCATTTTTGAAAAGGATATATGAAAGGCTGTTCAATAATATGAAATGGCTGTTTTTTGATCTCGGGTACACGCTGATAAATGAAGATGAAGCTCACATAAAACGTATAAACGATTGCATAGAATACCAAAAAGCGCATAACAATCGGCTTTTTACATATGATGAGATCTACAATGAAATGTGCCGCGCATCTGCTGAATACAGGCAGCAGTTTTACGGCGCAATGGAAACTTTAAAAATCAAAGAAAAAACAGCGTATCCGAAGGATTACGAAAAACCGTACCCTAATACAAAAAGCGTTTTAAGTAAGCTTTCTGAAAAATACAAAATAGGAATTATAGCAAATCAATCAGCGGGTACAAAGGATAGGCTTTCACAATTCGGACTGCTTTCTTTCATAGATTTATGTATTGCATCATATGAAGCAGGAATTGAAAAACCGGACAAAAGGATTTTTCAACTTGCACTAAATAAAGCTGACTGCAGTGCCAACGAAGCCGTTATGATTGGAGACAGGCTTGACAATGACATTTATCCGGCTAAAAAACTTGGGATGAAAACTATTCACATAAAACAAGGTTTCGGAGCTTATCAAGAACCGAAAAATAATGATTATAAAGCCGATTTAACAATAAACGGTTTATCAGAGTTGCTTTTATATCTGTGAGGAAAATTATGAAAGAACATGAGAAAAAGATACAATTATGGTTTGAAATGTGGCTAAGGAAAGACTGCACGGGAATAGAGGATATATTTTCAGCGGATGCTGTATACACAGAAAGCTGGGGACCTAAATATAACGGAATAAATAAGATAGAACATTGGTTCAATGAATGGAACACACGCGGTGATGTTGTAAAATGGGATATAAAGCGATTTTTCCATAACGAAAATACAACAGCTGTAGAATGGTATTTCAAAAACACTATGAAAGACGGCGGAGCGGAAGAATTTGACGGTGTTTCGCTTATTGAATGGAATGATGAGAATAAAATAATCTCATTAAAAGAATTTGGCTGTAACATCAATAATTACGATCCGTATAATAACGGATGTGAACCAGAATTCAAAAATGAAGATCCACTTTGGTTTTGATAAAATGAATTATAATAGAAAAAAGGCGGAATAATCCGCCTTTTTGTTTTACCTATTAAAGTGTATTGAGAAAAGCATTCAGTTCCTTTCTCGATTTCAACAGGTATGTTTTTTCGGGATATTTTGCTTTGATTGACGCAAATTTTGTCTTTCTTGCCTTTGAATACTGCTTCCAGATAAGCCAATAGAAAAATTCTGGATCCATTTTTTCCTTGCAACCCTTTGCAATGCTTTCCCTTACTTTTCCTTTGTATTCAAAATTGCGTCTGAATGCCTGTTTCATACATACAAATCGGTTATAACATAGGATTATTATCATATCAGCCTGTTCAATACGCTCTTTTTGATAGAACTCACTGTAATTTCCGTCTATAACCCAGTTATCATTCTGCATGAAATCGGCAACAATATTTTTGCCCTCTTCCCTATCTCTAATCTGCCAGTTTTCTTCAAAGTTTACAGTATCAAGATACAGTAGAGGTATGCCGTAATGCACGGCAAGTTGTTTTGCCAGAGTGGATTTTCCGCTTCCGCTGAAGCCCATAATTGCTATTTTCATAGTAAATCCTTTCTGACTGAGACACAAATTAAATATATATTATGAGAATAAAAAAGTCAACAGAAACTACGGTTATAACAGAAAATAGGCATAAAATAAATAAGCCATATGTAACTATACATAAATAAAAGCCGGCATACGCCGGCTTTTTCATTTATTCGCTCACGCTTTGATAAGCAAGTTCAGGTTCCTTCACATCAGAGATTGAAAAGTGAAAATTAACGCCTGTTGATTTTGATGCTCTTGTAATAATCTGAAGAAATTCATTAATCTCATCCTTATTATCAACAAAAAGATCTAATGCAGAATCTACAAAAACATCTGTAAGATCATAATCACTTGCACAAAGACCCATAAGGAAACCGCTCAAAGCCAAAACGCTGTCTATTTCATAATCATCGGCGTTTATAAGGCGAATTGAACTCGGTAATTCTATGTTGAGCTTATCTGTGCAATCAACATAAACAACATTACCTGCACTTGTGCTTGCCGTTGCAACAGCGGCTTCTGCCATAATTCTCGTTTTACCTATACCTTTAATACCTGTTATGTATTCTACCATAAACAGCACCCCTTAAAAAATATATATCAGATCCAACTGACATATTCATAATAACTGATATTTATAGATATATGTATAAGAAAATGTAAATCTTAGGTAAACTAATTTTGAACAGTAATAAGTTATTTGTAGTTTTGTGGCGGAATGTTTTGTATATTCTGGGGCGGAATGTTTTGTATATTCTGGGGCGGAGTATTTTGCGCATACTGTGGTGGAATGTTCTGCTGATATTGCGGTGCAGAGTTCATACCAGCTTGAATAATCATATTTTCAATATATGAAACTCTGTTTTTCAGAGGTTCTTTTACTGCAAATCCGATAGGGCTTGCAAGATCTATTTCACCAAAATATACGCCGGGAAGCAAAGCATATTTCATCCAAGCCTGCACCATCACCTGCCCCTGAGAAGGTTGAATTTTAATAAATGTAGGCCCCATTAATATGCCATTACCCTTTTGAAAAAATCCCTCATTATTTTTTATCTTATAAGTGTATCCTTCAGATGTAAGGAACATACCTATAGCATCCATCAACGGCCTTGGGTCGCCGTAAAAATTAAAAATATTTGTGTATCTCCCCATAAATAATCCCCTTTATAAATATTTGTAAAATAAATGTTTTACAAATTAAGAATAATCGATAAAGAGCAGTCTGTCAATAGAAAACAAAATGTAAATATAATTTTCAAAAAAATAAATAAGGATAAATAACATAAATAAAGCCCTACTCGAAATGAGTAAGGCTTAAAAGATGTCAGCGTCGACCTATTTTCCCGGGCGGCTGCCCGCCAAGTATTTTCGGCACTGAAGAGCTTAACTACCGTGTTCGGGATGGGAACGGGTGGACCCTCTTCGTCATAGACACCGACTATATAAACTGCACATTTGATGCAGTTCTTAGTGTGACCTGTTGGCATATATCCTAAAGGTCTGTGGTGACCCGTAGGAGAATCGAACTCCTGTTTTCGCCGTGAGAGGGCGATGTCTTAACCGCTTGACCAACGGGCCACAGATGGTACACCATCACGGGCTCGAACCGTGGACACCCTGATTAAGAGTCAGGTGCTCTACCAACTGAGCTAATGGTGCATAGCTCATGCTCTTTTGAATGCACCCTCAAAACTGAATACAAGTATCTGTGTTTCTTTGAACGCTTTTGGCTTTTCAAGGTCAAGCCCTCGACCTATTAGTACTGCCAAGCTAAATACATCGCTGTACTTACACACGCAGCCTATCAACCTCATAGTCTTTGAGGGGTCTTAACTGTAAACAGTGGGATATCTTATCTTGGAGATGGCTTCACGCTTAGATGCTTTCAGCGTTTATCCAATCCGCACATAGTTGCTCGGCCGTGCCATTGGCATGACAACCGATGCGCCAGCGGTGCGTCCATTCCGGTCCTCTCGTACTAGGAACAGCGCTCCTCAAATATCCTACGCCCACGGCAGATAGGGACCGAACTGTCTCACGACGTTCTGAACCCAGCTCGCGTACCACTTTAATCGGCGAACAGCCGAACCCTTGGGACCGAATACAGCCCCAGGATGTGATGAGCCGACATCGAGGTGCCAAACCTCCCCGTCGATGTGGACTCTTGGGGGAGATCAGCCTGTTATCCCCAGGGTAGCTTTTATCCGTTGAGCGACGGCATTTCCACTCACATACCGCCGGATCACTAACTCCAACTTTCGTTACTGCTCGACCCGTCAGTCTCGCAGTTAGGCTCACTTCTGCGTTTGCACTCTTGGGCATGGTTTCCGTCCATGCTGAGTGAACCTTTGAACGCCTCCGTTACTCTTTTGGAGGCGACCGCCCCAGTCAAACTGCCCACCTGACAATGTCCCCCGACCTGATTCAAGGCCGCAGGTTAGAATTCCAATACTCTAATAGCGGTATCCCAAGGACGACTCCGCCAGCACTGGCGTGCTGGTTTCTCTGTCTCCCGCCTATCCTGTAAATAGAATACCGAAACCCAATATCAAGCTGCAGTGAAGCTCCATGGGGTCTTTCCGTCTTGCCGCGGGTAACCGGCATCTTCACCGGTACTACAATTTCGCCGGGTGGATTGTTGAGACAGTGTCCAGATCATTACACCATTCGTGCGGGTCGGAACTTACCCGACAAGGAATTTCGCTACCTTAGGACCGTTAT
>ENA-UALA01000093-UALA01000093.1-human-gut-metagenome-genome-assembly--contig:-NODE-93-length-63587-cov-15.879494_pt1 | contig 63587 bp, 53 predicted proteins | sample MGYA00243696_ERZ654460 | MGnify/ENA primary metagenome ERZ654460 (study PRJEB26926, sample SAMN06164725) | human gut metagenome | biome: ENVO:00009003; feature: ENVO:2100002; material: ENVO:00002003... | reverse complement strand
CGTGGGCTCGGAGATGTGTATAAGAGACAGCATAATTATGGTATCATTCATTTTGTAGAATGCTTTTCATTAGGGGTAGTGCACCCTTTTGAATCAAATGCTCTGCGGTAAATCATAACAGGCAAAACAAAAGAATGGTCAGGCTTTTCTGTTGTTTTATTGCCGGGCAGTGCATTTTTTAAGGAGGTAATTCAATGAAAACTAAAAAGTCCAAGCGTCTTCTTGCAGCGTTTCTTGCGGCTATAATGGTGTTGACAACTTTTGCAGCAATGCCGTTCAGCTCTTTCGCCGCTGAGCATTCTGCTGAAGATCTCAAAAATCTTTTGGACCAGTATGAAACAAGAATTGAAAGCGGAACTCCTTATACCAATCTGGCAAGTTCCTATGAGGCTTGGTATAACGGTTATGTTACATATTTCCTTGTAACTGCCGGCGTCAGAACTGCTGATGAAATAGATACCGCTTACAAGAATCTTGAAACTCAGTTCAATGCAATGCAGGTATGGACTCCGTATAAAGCAACTGCATCTCAAGCAGCTGACGGATCTTATACAAGCCTTGGCCTTGTAGACGGAGACCAGATGTCCAATGTACTTTATTCTTACGGTGTAGGCGTATCATCTCCGTATGCAGATGTAAGAACAGATGACGGCGGTGCAGGTACAGAAACACGTGCCGGCGTTCAGTATGGTACAACTGTTCTTATGTATGACGGAACAGATACTCCTCTTGCATTTCCGGTTTCAATGTATACAGCAAGATATACACTTCTTGCTACTTCCGGTACAAGAAGTATGAGACCCACGACTTCACCTTTTGCTCTCGTAAAGAATTGGCACGGCTTCAGCAATACACCGGGCTATCAGACTGCAACAGAGTCCTACGTTGGTTATATCGACAATTCAGATTTCCTTTCTAACATAAACGCATCTAATAACAGTCCTGACAGATATTCAAATACACTTTACTGGACAGGTGATTCAAGCACATTCGGAGATGAATATGTACTTCATTATCCAACTCAGGAATGGATTACTTACAATGAAGACCGCAATTCTGGTACCTTCAATCAGACATGTGATATTTATGTAATTAATTATAATGCAGTAATCGATGCGGTAAGTTCAATCCCGAATGATCTGTGCGACTATTCTTATTCACTTGTATCCTCTTATTTGAAAGCTATAGAAAAGGCTATGGCGGTTAATCCGCAGTCATATATTAAGGGCTCAGATATTGCAGCTGAGGTTGAAAGCTGCACAAGCGCTATATCTTCAGCTGTATCCGAAGTTGAATCTGCTCGTAAAGCCCTCACTACTAAAGTTAATATGGATAGCTATATTCAGCTTGCAAACAACTATGCTGCATATACTCCTATCATTAATAACAACAATCAGGATGGTTATTATTCAGCTAATTCATATATCATATTCGAGAGGAACTATAATAACGCTACATCAACCATTAATAATATAGCTAACAAGAAATATCGTTTCAGTGATGCTACATCAACAAACACAAATCTTGTGAATGCGTATAACGGGCTTGTTACATCCGGAGATTATATCAAAGACACTGAACTTCAGGCATGCTTCCAGCAGTATTACTCACTTACTCAGGGTTATTACAAAGCTGAAACATACAGTGCTCTTACAGATAAGATAAATGCAGCTCTCAAATATTACAATAACGGCAGCTATACCTCCGGTATCACCCTCAGAGAAACAGAAGAGGATATAGAAATATATAACACCATTCTTAATGATGTTAAAACTGCAATGACAGGTCTTCGTCTGAGCCATGATGCTGTTGTTCCTGTACTTGGTGCACAGCTTAGCTACAATTCCGCAATGGCTTATGCTCAGGGTATAGACGGTTATAAGTTCTCTAACTACACTGATGTTATGGATAAGGTTGCCGAGGCTACCCGCACAATGACAAGCCTTGATAAAACTGATTTTACGGATCAGGCAACAGTTATTTCAAAATATACTGAACTCATAACAAATATTGCCAATGCTCTTCTTGAACTCAAGACTGCATTTACAGGTCTTACTGACGGAACAGTTGTTTCGCAGACAACAGGAACAACAAACGGATATACCGCTGATAATGTTAAAACCTATCTTAGCGGACAGATTACAAATATTACTTACTTTAAAACAGTTTCCGGCAACTCTTCTTATGTAACAGAATATGATATTTCTGTTAATAACCACTGGAGCAGCTGGGCATCCAGCAGAGGAGTACAGTTCCATTCACTTGGTTTCGGTGCATTCAGCCAGGATACAGTTGATTACGGAAACGGTAAAATGTCAGTTCGCTGGAAAGAGGGCGGAGCTTCAATCGAGGGCAATTCAGGAGCTTACTCTTCATATCACGCATTGCTCATGAAGCCAACAAGCAGCGTATCTTCAGGTAATGACTATGTAAATATTCCTGCCGCTTCTGACGGAACCAGAATCCTTGGTGAAACAACAGTTTCTGTAGGTGATCTTGGCATTAGCTCAGTATCATTTACTACACCTGATCTGGTGGAATATTTTGGTGTAAATGCCGGTGGTTGGGATGGTTTCCAGACAAGAACCCGTACCAACTCAGATGTTAAACAGACAGTTACTGTAATTGATATTTCTGATCTTGTTGAGCTTGTAAGCCAGGCTGCAGATATAGTTGCAAAGTATCAGAACAATGCATTTAATTGCTATACAAGCGGAACATGGAATCCGTTCAGTGATGCTCTTGCAGCTGCACAGGCAGATCTTAATTACAGCTCAATGACGAATGAAGCTATCGTATCTGAAGTAAAGAACAGATATAATACACTTCAGAGTGCAATGAGCAAGCTTCAGGAAAACACATCTTTAGAGGCTCATAACTTTATTGAACAGTCAGACAGCCAGCATGCAACATGCGAAGCGGACGGAAATTTACACTATGTATGCTCTGTTTGCGGATATGACTATCAGTCAAAAGAAACCGCTCTCGGCCATGATATTCATTATACGCCGAACAATGACGGTGCTACACACACAGAAACATGTTCACGCGGCGATGTTAACAAAATAGTTGCTTGCGAAGATTCAGACGGAAATATGTACTGCGATTCCTGTGGTCAGGCACTCTATAAGCAGGCAAACTGGACACAGTTTAATGCAGCTAAAGCAGAAATGGAAGAACTTCTTGCTGCCGCAGAAGATAATTCAATGAAGTTCACATCTGCTGCACTTGAAGATGCTAACTTCAATATCGTTGAAATCAGATTTTACAATTACACTGCTCAGGAGCAGGCAACAGTTCCTGATACTCAGCAGGAAGCTGTAGATCAGCAGACTCAGAGAATTGTTTCAGCTGTAGAGGCTCTTAGAAACGGCCAGACAGATGAAAGTGTTTATGAAGCAAATCTTTATAAGGTAAGCACGCTTAATGCTGACGCTTATAATGTTTTAGCTGTTCAGAGTGCTGTTGAGGGTATAAATATTGAAACTCCTGTTGAGGTAAACGGTAAGATATATACCGCTTATGATTACGATAACTATAATTCTGCACTCGGAACTGCATTAACTGAGAACTGGATTCCTTACACAATTCTTGTTTGTGATATTGATAACAATGAATATTGGGTAGTAGATGACGGAGACGGTACATTCAGCCTTACTTCAGATGAAGCTTCTGCAACGGAATTCCATTATGGTGATACAGTTACTCTTGAAAACCCTGTTAATTCAGGTGAAAAATGTGCTTGGATAACATATGTTTATACTGATAATCTTCAGCCTGATGTAAACAACAAGTATCAGTATTTTGACACCAACTATACTTTCACAGTTAGAGGTAATACAGAGGTTTATACTTCAGCAGGTTCAACGTCTCAGGAAGATCTTCGTAAAGTAACATTCTATCTTTCTCTTGACGGAGTTGCTACAGATAAAATACTTGACGTTCAGTATGCAACTGATGGCACAAGACTGAAGGCTACAAGCCTTAACACCTATTATAATCTTCCGTTCTATGAGGTAGGTACATTCTATAACCGTGACGATATGACATCCCTTGGTTCAGGTTCAAGAGCTCAGATTACTGTTAACGGTAATATGAATATACTTGTTGATTTCAACAGTGTATCACCTACTGATTATGCAATAACTCTTGTTGATGAAAACGGTGATCAGATTGATGTTCAGCATGCTGCATATAATGAACTTGTAACTCTCGCTGCAGACAATGCTGTTGCTTATGTAAACAATGCAAACGGCAAAGTTCTTTGCTATGGTTCAGAATATAGCTTCTATGCATGCAGAGATATAACAGTTAAAGCTTTGACATCTATCGATAATCAGACTGCAAGTGTTGATCTTGCAGATCCGATTGTAGACAGCGATGCTGGAAAAGTATATCTTGTAGGTTCATTTGCTTTGCCGGAAGACGCAACAATTCAGTCATATGGTTTTGTTCTTGACAGACTTGATCCAACCAACGATGATTTAAGCCTTGCTGAAATTAATTCAGCAAATCAAATCTTCAATCTTTCTGCTTCTAAATATACTAATGAAGATCAAAACGGCAATCAGTTTACTGTAAGTTTCAACACAGATATCTCTTATCCTAACGCAACAATTGTTGCTTATGCAATTTATGTTGACAAAGCGGGCAATGAGTATTATACTTATTCTGATGTTGCAATTAATGCAGTAATTAGATAATGGAGGAGGAGTCATTTATGAAGTTATTTTACGAAGAACCAGAAATCAATATTCGTAAATATGATTTTCCCTCGAACGTTTTGTTCACTGGTTCAACAGGAACTGATCTTGGAGACGGCGATGATTACGGCGATTTGTCAAGAAACGTCTTTGGAAACTAAATAGAAAACTCCCCTCTGAAAAGAGGGGAGCTTTTTTATATTCTTTTATAGTATTTTCTTAATAATTAAAAAACGTCATGCCAAAATTTGGCATGACGTTTTTATTGATTAAAGATTATTCTTCTGTTTCAGTTTCGCTTTCATTCGGTTTATCAGAATTATAGATATAATCAATTAGCTTGTCCTTATTGGCGTCTACATCAAGATCTATTACGGAAGCCCCGCCGTGTGTAGCGTATTCCCATGTTCCGTCAAACGGGCAGGAATTCTGATCAAAACCTCCGCCTACGCACATAAGCGCGTCAAATATAAGTCCGCGAATTTCATTTTTTGTTAGGTCTGTCTGAATATACGGTGCCACATTGCTGGCAGCCTTGTAAGCTCCTACCGGTCCACTGGAAACAACGCCTTTAATTATCTGCTGAATTACTGTGCGCTGACGCTCCGTTCTTTTCCAGTCTGTGTCAATTTTTCTGATTCTGCAATAGGCAAGTGCTTGTTCTCCTGTCAGTGTATGTGTTCCTGCTTCAAGTGTGACATCTCCGTATCTGCCCGGGTGGTTAGTAACTTCATTAGCTTCTTTTTCAGTTACCTCAACTTCTACACCGCCTATGCTGTCAACCATTATCTTGAACATCTCAAAGTCAGCCACAACATATCCGTCAATATCGACCCCGAAGTTATACTCAATGGTGTCCACAACTCCGCTGTAACCGCCATATGTGCATGCAGCGTTAAGTCTTTGCTTTTTGTCTGCAACAGGAATATATACCCATGAGTCCCTGAGAAAAGAAGTCATTTTAATGCATCCGTGCTCTCTGTCAAATGATATCAGCATCATTGAATCCGCTCTGCTTGACTCGTCCTCGTCATCAGGTCTTGCGTCAACACCAAGCAGTAATATATTCGTTACTTTTGATGAGGAAATAAGCTCGCCGGAGGAAACATACTGATTGTCCTCTTTTTCGTCATAATTGATTTTACCAAGTACAGATGTTACCATTGCAGTTGCCGCTATCGCTATTACAAGTACAAATGCAACAATTCCCGTAATGATCTTTGGTGCTTGCTTCTTTTTACTGCCGTTTTTACCTTTGTTTTTATTATTCTCCCTGTTGTTTTTCTTTTCAGAAACTTCCCTCTTATTATGCGTCGGAGGGGGAGAATATCTCAGATCATCACGTGAATATTTATCTGCGGGGCTTTTACCTTGGTCTGAATATGAAGACCGTTCAGGGTATTGCGAATAATTGCTTCGGTTTTGATTCGTTTCTCTGTAGTACCTGTCATATTCTTCGGTGGGGTTTATTCCGCCCTCGTTGAATCTGCCGTTTTCTCTGCTGTTAAAATTCAGGTCTATGGGCGCTTTGCCGTAATAATCTTCCTCTGGAGGTACGGTGCGGTCCCTGTCGTCATCAAAATTTCTCGGCGCCATTTAATCACCTCTAAACAATATTACAATATTTCATAATTCTTTGCAACCGCCTTAATAAAATTATTGACACATTTTAATTTATATTTTACAATATTAAGAAACGGGCCGGTCGGGCAGCCGCGCATTAATAATGATGTGAGGAAAGTCCGAGCAGCACAGAGCAGGATAACGGCTAACGGCCGCCGGGGGTAACCTCAGGGAAAGTGCAACAGAAATAAACCGCCGTTAAATCGGTAAGGATGGAAAGGCGAGGTAAGAGCTCACCGAGCGGGTGGAGACATCCGCTGCCATGTAAACCCTATCCGCTGCAACACAGAATGGGAGGCTGTTTGCTCGACACATAATCCCGAAATGTGGCTGGAGCGCGTCAGCAATGGCGCGTCGAGATAGATGGTTGCCAATTACAGAACTCGGCTTACAGACCGACCCGTTTATGATAGTTAAGGAGTAAAAAACATGCTTGTAAATATGCGCGAATTACTTGCGGACGCACAAAAAGGTAATTATGCCGTGGGTTCTTTTTCGGTTGCAAATATGGAAATGGTTCTCGGAGTGCTCAAGGCTGCACAGGAACTTAACGCGCCTGTTATTTTACAGATTGCAGAGGTAAGACTGAAACAGTCTCCCCTTGAGCTTATAGGTCCTCTTATGGTTGCGGCCGCAAAAAATGCCAAAACACCTGTTGCCGTGCATTTCGATCACGGTAAAACAGAAAAAATGATCAGTATGGCTCTTGAACTCGGCTTTACATCGGTTATGTTTGACGGAAGTCATCTTCCGCTTGAGGAAAATATAGCAGAGACTAAAAAAATCGTTTCTATGGCTAAGAAATATTCCGCAGCGGTTGAGGCTGAGATCGGTTGTGTAGGCGGTTCAGAGGACGGAAGCGAGGATATTGCAATTAATTGCACAAAGCCGGATGATGCAGTCAGATTTGCTGCTGAAACGGAGGTTGATGCTCTTGCCGTTGCAATCGGTAATGCTCACGGAAATTATAAATCCACACCGAAACTAAGATTTGACATTTTGGAGGAATGCGCGAAAAGGGTAAGCGCTCCTCTTGTTCTTCACGGAGGTACCGGTATCAGTGAAGAAGATTTTATACGCTGTGCAAAAACGGGCATAAAAAAGATAAATATTGCAACAGCCACCTTTGATTCTGTTGAAAAATCAGTTCGTGACTGTTATAATGAAAATAAGATAAACGGATATTATGATCTTCAGGGAGCCGAGGTTGAGGGCGCTTATCTTAACGCAAAGCGCCATATACTTATCTTCGGAACAGATAACAAAGCTTGAAAATCATAGTCTTTAAGGGAGTAAAAATTATGCAGTACATTGAATTTGATATGACAAAACCTATCGACTTTATACCTGTAGGAAGAATCGCTATTGATTTTAACCCTACTGATATGTATATGCCGCTTTCGGAATCTTCCAATTTTAATAAGTATGTTGGCGGCTCACCGGCTAATATAGCTGTCGGCCTTGCAAGACTTGGCTGTAAAGTCGGTTTCATAGGCTGCGTTTCCGATGATCAGTTCGGCGATTTCGTTGTTGATTACTTTGATAAAGAGGGAATAGACACAAGCCATGTTACCCGTGCTAAAAACGGAGAAAAAATCGGACTGACATTTACAGAAATACTTTCAAAAGAAAAATCTTCAATACTTATGTACAGGGATAATGTTGCGGATTTCTGTCTTGATCCTGCTGATGTTGACGAAGCATATGTAAGCAGCGCAAAGGCGATTGTTATCAGCGGCACGGCGCTTGCCAAGAGCCCCAGCAGAGAGGCCTGCTTCAAAGCAATGATGCTTGCCAAAAAGAATAATGTAAGAATTATTTTTGATATTGATTATCGTGAATACACTTGGAAATCCAAAGATGAAATAGCTGTTTATTACAGCCTTGCCGCACAATATGCTGATATCATCATGGGTTCTCGTGAAGAGTTTGATCTTACAGAGGGTATCGTAGGCGTAAAGAGTTCAGATAAGGAATCTGCTCAGTACTGGCAGTCATTCGGCGCGTCAATCTGCGTTATTAAACATGGCAAGGAAGGCTCAACAGCTTATACCAACGACGGAAAGTATTACACTATCAAACCGTTCCCAGCAGTTAAGTTAAAAGGCTTCGGCGGCGGAGACGGCTATGGTTCTGCTTTCCTTTACAGCCTTCTTCAGGGCAAGGAGATAATCGATGCTCTTGAGTTTGGTTCAGCTTCAGCTTCTATCCTTATTTCGGCACACAGCTGTTCAGACGCAATGCCGTCTGCAAAACAGGTTGAACTCTTTATTAAAGAGAGCAAGGAAAAATACGGCGAAATGGTAGCCAGAGCATAAATAGGTATATAATTAACAAAAGACCTGAGCAAACGCTCAGGTCTTTTTTATGTAATATATAAAGTTTTAAATAATTCGGAGTATTCTCCGTTGCTAAATCAACAGGGCAGTGATTATCTGCAAACCAAAGTTAAGTTCGTTTATGCAGGCACACCTGAAATCAAAAAAATATTTACCTGTTTTGTAAGCTAATTAAATTCCTTAATATCAGCCGTTGAGAATAGCAAAGTTTTCTTTGTTGCACTTGTAAAGATTTTTGAATACCTTGAAATTCCTGTCATAAACAGCCTTGTTTTCCGTGTTTGGGTGGTATGTGTATTTTGCCGGAATAAGCGATTTTACATGACCCAGATCGGGAATAAGACCAAGACCGACTGCGATGCAGGCAGCGGCGCCAACTGCACCTACATTCTGTGGACTGTCAACAACTTCTATGTTTTTCTGAAGAATATCGGAAAGTATCTGGCAGGTTACGTCGCCCAAAGCTCCGCCGCCGCAGAATCTGATAGTGTCGGCAAGTTTAACTTCCTTTTTGATATCCTGCCTTTCAAGCATCCATCTCATATGGAAGCAGATACCCTCAACAACGGCTCTTATCATTTCCGTTTTGCCGGTTTCTATTTTGATGTTAAAGAACATGCCCGCCGCGTTAGGATCCTCAAACGGGCATCTGTTGCCGTGAAGCCACGGTGTAAATACAGTTCCGTTTGAACCTGCAGGAATCTGGTTGATAACATCTTCCATGTAATCATAAAGATTGATGTTAAGAGCTTCAACTGATTCGGAAATGTTTTTGTTTTGAAGATATACGCCGATATCGTCAAGTGCAAGATGGTCTTTTACCCACTCAACGCATTTGTTGGATGTTTCAAGCTCACCGAAATAATTGTATGTTTTCGGATCTGCGCCTACTATAGCTGCCATCATTGCCCCTGCGTCAACAACCTGTTTGTCAACGATTGTGCCTACCCAGCCTGATGTTCCGCTGTAAATATGAGTGTCGCCTACTTCTGTGCAGCCTGCGCCTACGCCTATAAGAGATGCGTCTCCGCCGCCGCCGAATACTGCCGTTCCGGGAGCAAGACCCAATTGAGCAGCAGCTGTTTCTGTAACTTCTCCTACTTTTTCAGTACACTCTTTTATTTCAGGCAGATGCTTTATGTCAACGCCTACCATATCGCATATAGGCTTGCACCAACCTTCATGACCCGGTCTTGTATCATAGAGCAGGGTGGCGAAAGCGCTGTCCCTGGTCATAACGAACTCACCGCTTGCGCGGCAGATAAGATATTCTTTTACATCAAGCCATTTGTATACTTTTTTAAAAACTTCCGGCTCATGTGCCTCAACCCATTTGTATTTCCAAATGGGGTCTTTTACGGAAGAGCTTACAGCACCTGTATATTTAAGATATTTGAGAAGCTTTGAAACTTCGGCTCCCGCAATCTTAACACCGTGGGCAATACCTTTTTTGAGTTCCTCACGCGCTCTCTGATCCATATAGCTCATGGGGTTGCGCACGCAGTTGCCCTCTTTGTCAACAAGTACGAGGCCCTGCATCTGAGAACAGAACGAGATTCCCGCGATCTGTTCCTTTTTTATGTACGGAACTTTCTCAAATACTGTTTTTGTTGTAACGCACATGGCGTCCCACCATTCGTCGGCATTCTGTTCAGCTCCGCCTTTTACGCCTACTTCGTCATCAACGTAAAGACCGTATCCCAGAGAAGACGAACCAAGAATTTTCATCTCTTTGTCAATCTCAATAAGACAGGTCTTAATGCCGGTGGTACCGATGTCGTAAGTTATAACATATTTTGCCATATTATTCTTTCCAAGCCTTTCCGCAAAAATAATTTATTTACTGCTCCTGCAGTTTGTTAATTTAATCTTTAGAAAAAGTAAATGCCGATTCAATGAATTTCAGAAGCTGATCTACTATTTCGTCATCGTCAAGTTCGTCTATTTTTACACCTGTATAAAGAGAAAGTCTTTCCTTGTAGTATTCACAAGTGAATGAAAACTGAAGCATAAGAAGCAGGTTGTCAAGGAAAAAGGCAAAGAACCTTGGATTGAGATCCTGCCTTACGTCGCCGCTTGCAAGCGCCTGAGCTATTGCCGTTATGTAAAAACGGCTGGTCTGGCTTTCTATCTCCCTTGCAAAATAAACTGCTCTTTCTCCGTCTTTTTCCGCAGTGATTTCGTTGTAAAGCTTTATATAGTTTTTGTATTCCCTTGAAAGCTCACAAGTCGCTCTTATAACAAGTTCGGCCTTTTTAAGTAGTTTGTTTGGGCTTTTAAGAATTTCTTCAAGGGTCTCCTGCAGAATAACCATGCCTCTTGATATGCACTCAAAAAAAAGTTCTTCCTTGGTTGCAAAATATTTATACATAAGGCCTATGCTGATGCCTGCGTTTTTTGCAATGATGTTTATATTTGCACTTTTGTAACCCTTGGAGGAAAATTCTTCAATGGCGATTTCAAGTATTTCGTTTTGACGTTCTTTTGAAATTTTATTAAACGCCTCTTTGTGGTGTATGCCTGCCATTTTATTAAATTTTGTATGTTTGCACAAAGTTTTTTTAAAGCGCTTGTGCAACTCACACAAATCCTCCTGCCTATCTAAGAATATATTGTAAATATACTAACACGAAAATATTAAACTTGCAAGAATTTGAACGGATTTTAACAAAAAAAATAGAATTGAGGTTTGACAAATCGTTCAAAAGTGATATACTTAAATAGAAATCTGTGTGAGTAATGGCTCACGCCATCCGAAAAGTGAGCGGCCACTCACAATGTAATTTATTTAAGGAGGAATTATCTATGGATACAAGATTCGCCATTACCGAGTATCCTGATGCAGCCGTTCTTACAGCTCAACTTGACGCGCTCATCAAAAAGCCAATCTATTCTATCAGCAGAACAGCTCTTAAAGAATATGAGGACGAGTATTTCGGAAAGAAATGCAAAAAGTCAAAGGAAATGATCGAAGAAGCAAAATCAATCATTCCCGGCGGCGTTCAGCATAACCTTGCTTTCAACTATCCCTTCCCGATAGTTATGGTAAAAGCTAAAGGCAATAAGCTTTATGATATTGACGGTAACGAATATTTTGACTTCCTGCAGGCAGGCGGTCCCACAATCATCGGCTCTAACGACGATGTTGTTAAGAATAAGGTTATCGAGCTCCTTGAGGATTGCGGCCCTTCAACAGGTCTTTTCCATCCTTATGAGTACAAACTTGCTAAAAAGATCTCAGAGTGCGTACCTTCAGTAGAAATGTTCCGTATGCTCGGTTCAGGTACCGAGGCTTGTATGTGCGCTGTTCGAGTTGCACGTCTTGCAACAGGTCATAAGAACATAATCAAGATGGGCGGCGCTTATCACGGATGGTCAGATCAGCTTGCTTGGGGTATGCGTGTTCCCGGAACACTCAATATGCAGTCTCACGGCGTTCCGCTTTTCGTATTCAAGCACACTCAGGAATTCTTCCCGAATGATCTTAAGAGCCTTGAAAAGAAGCTTATCATCAATAAGTTCCGCGGCGGCACAGCTGCTGTATTCATCGAGCCTTGCGGCCCTGAATCAGCAACTCGTCCTGTTGATAAAGACTTCCCAAAGGGCGTTCAGGCACTTTGCCGCAAATACGGCGCTCTTCTTGTCAGTGATGAAGTTGTTACAGGCTTCCGTATCGGTCTTTCAGGTGCTCAGGGTTACTATGGCATCGATCCCGATATCACCATCTTCGGTAAGATCATTGCCGGCGGTTATCCGGGCGCAGGCGGCATAGGCGGTCATAAAGAAGTTATGAAGTACCTTGGCGCCGGCCTTGATAAAGCTGAAGGCAAGAAGATTCACAAGGCAATGTGCGGCGGCACAATGGCTGCTACTCCTATTTCATGCTGTGCCGGTTACACAGTAATCTGCGAGATTGAAAAGAGAAATGCTTGCCAGGTTGCAGGTCATATGGCAGATCGCCTTGTTAAGGGTATCAATGAGTCAATCAAGAAGTACGATCTTCCGTTCGTATGCTACAATATCGGCTCTATCTGTCATCTTCACACTGTTGCTACTATGCACTTCAAAGTAGACTGGAAGAGACCTTGGACTATTCCGAATGTACTTAAGCAGACAGGTCTTCGCCAGACTGAAATGCAGTACATGGGTGCTGCTTATATGGCAGAAGGTCTTGTAACTCTTGCAGGCTCTCGTCTTTACACTTCAGCCGCTTATACTGAAGAGGATATTGACGAATGCATCCGCCGCTTTGACAGAGTACTTTCAAAGTGCGAAAAAATTGATTATTAATTGAATTATCCTAAGGGCGGTTTACAGCTGTTTACCGCCCTTATCGGCTTTTGTTGAATAATGTGAAAACCGGCGGCGTAAATTAGACGGCGCAAATTTCGCGTTTATTTCTTTTAAGGGAAAGGAAAATTATGGCTTACGAAATTGAAGAAGCAAAAAGACTTGTTATCGAAGCCGGAAAGAAATTAATCGAAACCGGCCTCATCGCGCGCACATGGGGCAATGTTTCCGCGCGTATTTCAGATACACAGTTCGTTATTACTCCGTCGGGAAGAGCGTATGAAACTCTTACTCCTGACGAGCTTGTAGTTGTAAATATTGAGGACTGTTCATATGAAGGGGATATCAAACCCTCATCAGAAAAAGGAGTTCACGCAGCTGCATACAGGCATCATCCCACTGTTGATTTTGTTATCCATACTCATCAGAAGTATGCTACAATCGTCAGCATTACAGGTATGGAGATAAGAAATGTTTACAGCGATTTAAGAGATGTGCTCGGAGATAAAGTGCCTGTTGCTGATTACGCTATGTCAACAACAGAATCACTTCGCAAAAAGGTTGAAATGTGCATTATGATGAATCCCTCTGCAAGAGCGATCATGCTTATGCACCACGGCACCCTTTGCATGGGCGATTCTTATGAACACGCTTTTGAGCTTGCGGATAAGCTTGAGGAATGCTGCAAACGCGTTGTAAAAGACAACTATATGCGCTATGCATGGTCTGATAAATACAGCGAAGAAGATAAACTTAACTTCTATCTTAAAAAGGTCGGCGCAGGCAAAATGCCGGAGTCAATCTGCGATCTCGGCTCATCTGTAAGAAACGGAAATATGTTTACTCTCACCGTAGCAGGTGAAACTATAGATGTAGACCTTGAAACCTGCCTTGGCATCAACGGCATTGCTCCTAAATGCGCAAAGATCCATAAGGCTATCTATGATAATCAGAATGCCACCATCATCAAACATATCACTGATCCCCACGCAGTAGCATATTCATGCACCGGAGAGAATATGATACCCATGATTGATGACTTTGCACAGATAGTTGGCATAGACGTTAAAAACTGTGCTTGGATTGACGGAGATACTGATGACTGCGCTGCAAAGATAGGCAAAGCGGCATCAGGAAGAAATGCTGTTCTTATAGACGGCAACGGCGCTCTTGTTTTCGGAAACAGCGAGGGTGATATGCAGGCTCTTGAAATTATTATGGATAAGGGCTGCGAAGCTGCTGTTGATGTTAACCTCTTTAACCGTGAGCATTATGTTCCGAAAATGGAGTGTTTCCTTATGCGCACAGTTTATCTTGCAAAATATTCAAAGCAGATCAATAAATAATCTGACTGTTAATAGTTTGTAAAATTTAACACATATCGTTTTTTGCAAATTGATTTTTTTCTTAAAATGTGGTATAATATAAACGATATGAGGGAGTAGTTCCGCACTCACAGTGTGCGCTAAATCAACATCCTGCTTAAAAAGCTGGTTTAGTTTTAAAGAATGAGACTCGTATACGGTAGGAATACTGTATACGGGTCTTTTTAATTAATCCCTTGTCTGCGTGTTTTCGACGGCTGCCGCGAAAATACTGCATAATCTCCGGCAGCAGGAAGGGCATGTGAATAAAATGAAGGAATATCTGCAGGATGCAGAATCCGTATTAAAAGAGCAAAGCAGTTCCCACTCCGGAATTTCTCAGGAAGAGGCTCAAAAACGCCTTGAGCAAAACGGAAGAAATAAATTGCAGCAGGGCAAAAAGGAATCTATAATTCATAAATTCCTTATGGAATTTACAGATCCTATGACTATTATCCTTATAGTAGCTGCTGTTGTATCAGGAATTACATCTGCTTATGAGAAGGAATTTCCCGCAGATGTAATAATAATACTTCTGGTTGTTCTGATAAATGCCGTTTTAGGCGTATATCAGGAAACTAAGGCTGAAAAAGCAATAGACGCGCTTCAGGAGATAGCCGCCGCAAAAAGTAAAGTAAAGCGTAACGGAAAGCTTGAAACCGTAGCGTCAGAAGAGCTTGTTACGGGCGATGTTGTTGTGCTTGAAGCAGGCGACAGTGTTCCTGCCGACTGCCGTATTTTAAGCTGTGCCTCAATGAAGATTGAGGAGTCTGCGCTTACAGGTGAATCCGTGCCTGTGGACAAGCAGACGGAACCTCTTGAGGGTGAAAATGAAATCCCTCTGGGAGACCGCACAAATATGTGCTATATGGGTTCAAGCGTTGTTTACGGCCATGGCGAAGCAGTAGTTGTTGCAACGGGTATGGATACGGAAATGGGCAAAATAGCGGGCGCGCTCAATGATGCAAAGGACGGCGAAACTCCGCTTCAGATAAAGCTTAATCAGCTTTCAAAAGTTCTTTCTTATCTTGTTCTCGGAATATGCGTTGTTATTTTTGCAATAGATATTATAAGAAATATTGCAAGCGGTCAGTCGCTCACCTTTGATACAATGCTTGATACATTTATGGTTGCCGTTTCCCTTGCTGTTGCCGCAATTCCCGAGGGACTTGCAACTGTGGTTACCATAGTGCTTTCTATAGGCGTAACTAAGATGAGCAAGCGAAATGCTGTCGTGCGCCGCCTGACTGCTGTTGAAACTTTGGGCTGTACTCAGGTTATCTGTTCAGATAAAACAGGTACGCTTACTCAGAATAAAATGACGGTTACCGATTTCAGGGGAGACAGTGAAAATCTTATAGCACAGGCTATGGCTCTTTGCTCCGACGCCGTGCTTGAGGACGGAAAAGTAAAGGGCGAGCCTACCGAGGCGGCTCTCGTTGAATGGGCAAAGAAACTTGAAATGCCCAAAAATGAACTTGAACTTGAATTTCCGCGTGTTGCCGAAGCTCCTTTTGATTCGGAAAGAAAAATGATGACAACTGTTCATTCATCAATAAATAAAGGCTTTGTACAGTATACCAAGGGCGCGCCGGATGTTGTTCTCTCAGTATGCAAGCAGGCGCTTGTCAACGGCAGAAGAATACCTATGACGGATGAAGTCAAAGAGCAGATTCTTGCACAGAATAAGGAAATGGCGGATAAAGCGCTCCGTGTTCTTGCAGTTGCAATGAAAGCCTATAATGAACTGCCTGAGGATACATCAGCCCAGTCATTAGAAAAAGATCTTTGCTATATCGGTCTTGCGGGAATGATAGACCCGATACGTCCTGAGGCGCTTGCCGCAATTAAGGAAGCAAAAGAGGCGGGCATAAGACCTATAATGATAACGGGCGACCATAAGGATACTGCTGTTGCCATCGCAAAGGAACTCGGAATTGCCGAAGATGAATCACAGGCTGTTACCGGAGTTGAGCTTAACTCCATTTCAGACGAACAGCTTGAAAGAGATATAGAAAAATACAGCGTTTATGCCCGTGTTCAGCCGGAACATAAGGTTAGAATAGTTAACGCATGGCGTAAAGACGGCAAAGTTACTGCTATGACGGGAGACGGCGTAAATGATGCGCCTTCAATCAAAAACGCGGATATTGGTATCGGTATGGGCATCACGGGAACGGATGTTACAAAAAATGTTGCCGATATGGTTCTTGCGGATGATAATTTCGCAACTATCGTTTCTGCTGTTGAAGAGGGCAGAAGAATATATGACAATATCAGAAAGTCCATACAGTTCCTGCTTTCTTCAAATCTGTCAGAAGTTATCACTATATTTATCGCGACCCTTGCCGGCTTTGTGGTTCTTGAACCTGTTCATTTGCTGTGGATAAATCTTATTACCGATTCGTTCCCAGCAATGGCGCTCGGCGTTGAAAAAGGCGAGCCTGATATTATGAAACGCGCTCCAAGAAACAGTAAGGACGGCGTTTTTGCAGGCGGTATGGGCATTGATATTGCTTGGCAGGGTCTTATGGTATCCGTTGTTACTCTGCTTGCTTATTACGCAGGTATGCACCTTGCTCACGGCACAGCCGATTTCGTTCACCAAAACGGAATGACAATGGCGTTTCTCACTCTTTCGCTTGCCGAGATTTTCCATTCTTTCAATATGCGTTCAAGGCGCGAATCTATTTTCAGGCTTAAATCACACAATAAATATCTGTACGCAGCTATGGGTATGAGCCTTGTTCTTACAACTCTTGTGATTTATGTTCCTTTCCTTGCTGACGCATTTGATTTTGCCGCTATTTCCGCTCTGGAGTACGCTGTATCCATTTTCCTTGCATTTATGGTAATTCCTATTGTTGAGCTTGTAAAACTTGTTCAGAGGAAACTGGAAAGCCGCAGAATGAAAAAGCAGTCATATTATACAAACAATGAAAAAGACATAAATGAAATATTCAAATAATTAATTACTTGCCCCGCTCATTTATCTGAGCGGGGCTTTTAATGTTTTACGGTTTATATTTAAAAATTTATTCTTTATATTTTAAATTATATATGCTATTATATAAAGTGGTGATTTATATTGGCGCTTAAAAAGAACGATGAAATAAAACTGAATATTGATTCGGTAACTCCGCTCGGAAGCGCCGTTGGCAGATATGACGGTATGGCTGTTTTTGTAAGAAACGCCGTGCCGGGTGATGAGATACTTGCACGTATAATCAAAACCTCTAAAAATTACGCGGTCGGTATCGTCAGGGAGATAATTACACCGTCGCCTGACAGAATAGAATCCGATTGCCCTGTTTCAGATAAGTGCGGCGGCTGTTCGTTCAGATGCATGTCTTATCATTTGGAGCTTGAGGCAAAAAAAGATTTCGTTCAGCAGAATATACGCAGAATAGGCGGCATAGATTTTGAGGTTGAAAAAATCATCGGTGCGGATGATACCTGCTTTTACAGAAATAAAGCACAGTATCCCGTAAGAATCGAAAACGGCGCTTTTATGGCAGGTTTTTACGCATTTAAAAGTCATCGTGTTATTCCCGCTTTTTCCTGCATGCTTCAGCCGCGTGAATTTGCTCTTGGGCTTAAAGCGTTTGAAAAATGGGCACTTGAAAGCGGCGTTGATTCATTTGACGAAAAAACGGGCAGGGGATTGCTTCGCCACATTTATTTCAGAAAAGCATTCGCAACAGGCCAGATTATGGCATGCGCCGTAATAAACGGAAAAAGTATTCCTAATCAAGAATTGCTTGTTTCGCTTTTGCATCAGGCTTTTCCAAAACTCAAAAGCGTTGCGGTTAATATAAATCTCAAAAACACTAATGTTATCCTCGGTGATAAAACAAATATCATCTGGGGTGATGATAAGATAACCGATATTCTGCTCGGCAGGAAATTTGTGATTTCTCCCGAAAGCTTTTATCAGGTGAATCACAGCCAGTGCGAAAAGCTTTATTCCTGCGCGGCAGATTTTGCACAGCTGACGGGCAGTGAAACGGTGCTTGACATGTACTGCGGAGCCGGCACGATAGGGCTTACGCTCGCCGATAAATGCAAACAGCTGTACGGTGTTGAGATAGTCGAATCCGCTGTGAATAACGCGCGTGAAAACGCTTTGATAAACGGTATCGGCAATGCGGAATTTATTTGCGCTGATGCTTTTGAGGGCGCAAAGATATTAACACGAAAAGGCGTTAAGCCAGATGTTGTCATAGTTGATCCACCCAGAAAAGGCTGTCAGAAAGAGCTTTTTGATATCATAGAAGATCTGGGCGCAAATAGAATAGTTTATGTATCCTGCAACAGCGCCACGCTTGCAAGGGATCTGCAGATCTTAAATTCTAAAGGCTATCGCCTTAAACGTCTTGCGGCGGTAGATCTGTTTCCGCGTACAGCCCATGTGGAAGCTGTTTGTTCGGTTGAAAAAGAATAATATTTTTACAGGAAAGGGTCTATAAAATGAAACTAAACAGCGATATTATGCTCGGGAATATTGACGGCAAGGATTTTGCTATTGCTACGGGCAGTCTTTCAAAAACATTCAATGGAATTATAAATAATAATCCCACCGCTAATTATATATTTACGCTTCTTAAAACAGAGCAGACGGAGGACAGCATCGTTCAGGCGATGCTTGAAAAATATGACGCTCCGGAGGATGTCATAAGAGCTGATGTCAGGGAACTTCTTGATGTTATAAGAAAAGCGGGAATTTTGGAAGAATAATTATGATGGAAATCAACAGCAGGGAAACAAAATATCTGATTGAGGTTCTTCGTGCTGCGGCAAAAGACGAAAAGCCGTCCTCTCCGCCCGAAGGTATTGACTGGAATGAGTTTTTTGAACTGTCAAAAAAACAGCAGGTCTATTCAATGGTGGCGCAGGCTGTGGATTTAAACTGTCTCCCGCCGGATATAGCAGAGGAACTCAATAATTTTTCCAAAAGTGAGCTTGTACGCCTGATAGCAATGCAGAATGAACTGGCGGCAATAAAGGCAGAGCTTGAAAAGAATGAAATTAAATATATGCTTTTAAAGGGCTCGGTTATAAGAAATTATTATCCCAAACAAAGTATGCGCCAGATGAGCGATATTGATATTTTGTATGACCCTGATAAAAGGGATACGCTTGTTGAAATGATGACCGCAAGAGGGTATGAGCTTCTTTCTCAGGGCGGTAATTCAGACGATTTCAGCAAACCGCCTTACTATACTTTTGAGTTTCACCGCGAGCTTTTTAAAGATGTGTACGGGTTTTACCCGGATTTTTCATTTGTATGGAGCAACGCTTGTAAAACAGCCGGTAATCAGTACGAGTACACAATGAGCTGCGAAGATCTTTATCTTCACCATATCGCGCATATGTATAAGCATTACATTTTCGGCGGTTTCGGTGTACGGTTTATTGTAGATACATACCTTATTTTGCAAAGCAAAGGGCAAAGTATGAACCGCCGATATTTAGATGAGAAACTTGCCGCAATGCAGCTTTCTGATTTTGAAAAAGAAGTAAGTGATTTCTCATTTGCGCTTATGGAGAACAGGGAACTGTCTGAAAAACAGCGCAAATTTTTTAATACCGCTCTTGTTCACGGTATTTACGGCGGCAATAGTACGAATGTTGATGAAGCATTCAAAAATTATAAAAATAAAAACGGCGGCAATGCGCTTGGTTATTTAATAAGCAGGTTGTTTCCGTCTGCTTTTCAGATGAAAAGCATGTATCCTATAATCAAAAAGTATCCCGTGCTTTTGGGATTTTATTATATAAAGCGGCTTGTTGAAAAATCATTCACATCACGCAAAAAAGCGCTGGATGAGGTAAAAGCCGTCAGAAAAATCAATGAAGAAAAAAATAAGTAAATGCAGAGGTAAACAAATTGTCCGTAAATAAGAAAAATATAAGGAATTTTTCAATAATCGCACATATAGATCACGGCAAGTCAACGCTGGCAGACCGCCTTCTTGAACTTACACAGTCTGTAGAAAAGCGTGATATGCAGGATCAGATACTCGATGATATGGATCTGGAGCGTGAAAGAGGTATCACCATAAAGGCTCATGCCGTAAAGCTTGATTACACAGCTAAAAACGGCGAAAAGTATGAGTTTAACCTTATTGATACTCCTGGTCATGTTGACTTCAATTACGAGGTGTCTCGTTCTCTTGCGGCATGTGAAGGCGCGCTTCTGATAGTTGACGCTTCTCAGGGTGTTGAGGCGCAGACTTTAGCAAACACATATCTTGCGCTTGATCATGATCTTGATATTCTGCCTGTTATCAACAAGATAGATCTCCCTGCGGCAGATCCTCAGGCAGCTGCCGAGGAGGTTGAGGAGGTAATAGGTATACCCTGCCTTGACGCTCCGCGTGTTTCGGCTAAAACGGGAGAGAATGTTGAAGAGATATTAGAATATATTGTAAATGAGATACGCCCTCCCGAAGGGGATGAAAACAAGCCTCTGAAGGCGCTTATATTTGACTCGGTTTATGATTCATACCGCGGCGTAATAGTATACGTAAGGATTATGGACGGCAGAATCAAAGCCGGAGATACAATGAGAATGATGGCTACGGGCGCCGAATTTACTGTTGTTGAGGTAGGCTATATGCGGGCTACTTCAATGGAAAAAGCAAAAGAGCTTGCTGCGGGCGAAGTAGGCTATATTACCGCTTCCATTAAAACAGTTCATGATGCACATGTCGGTGATACGGTAACGCTTGCAAATGATCCCGCCCCAGAACCCCTTCCCGGTTACAGAAAAGTAAATCCCATGGTGTTCTGCGGTGTTTATCCCGCTGACGGCGCAGACTACGAGGCGCTAAGGGACGCTCTTGAAAAACTTCAGCTCAATGACGCGTCACTTTCATTTGAGCCTGAAACGTCGGGCGCTCTCGGATTTGGATTCCGCTGCGGCTTCCTCGGACTTCTGCATCTTGAAATCATTCAGGAAAGACTTGAAAGAGAGTATGATCTTGACCTTGTAACAACTGTGCCGAGTGTAGTTTATAAAATACACATGACTGACGGCACTATGCTTGAAATAGATAACCCCACCAACTATCCCGATCCTGCGCTCATTGATTACTGCGAGGAGCCGTTTTGCAATGCCAGCATTTATGCTCCCAGTGAATTTGTGGGCACCATTATGGATATGTGCCAGGACAGGAGAGGAATATTTAAAAATATGACTTATATCACACCGGACAGAGTTGATATAAGTTATGAACTTCCGCTGAATGAAATAATATATGACTTTTTTGACGCGCTCAAATCCCGCACAAGGGGATATGCTTCGTTTGATTATGAGATTTCGGAATACCGCCGAAGCAAGCTTGTTAAGGTGGATGTGCTTCTCAACGGAGAGATTATAGATGCGCTGTCATTCATAATCCATGCGGATAAGGCTTACCCGCGCGCAAGAAAAATTGCCGAGAAGCTAAAGGAGCATATACCGCGTCATCTGTTTGAGATACCAATCCAGGTTGCAATAGGCGGCAAGGTAATCGCCAGAGAGACCGTAAAAGCACTGCGTAAGGACGTGCTTGCAAAGTGCTACGGAGGCGACGTTACAAGAAAGAAAAAGCTTCTTGAAAAGCAGAAAGAGGGTAAAAAGCGCATGCGCCGCTTCGGTTCTGTGGAGGTGCCGCAGGAGGCATTTATGGCAGTGCTCAAGCTCTCGTCCGATGATGAATAAGGCGGAGCACTGTATGGACAATAAGTTTGAAAGACTTTCGGATGATATTTATATTGAGGTAAGCTCTGAGCACACATTCGGAACGGATGCGCTTCTTCTGGCATATTTTGCAAAGCCGAAAAACAATGACGCCGCTATGGATATGGGCACGGGATGCGGTATTATACCGTTTCTGTGGCTTAGAAATCCGCTTCAAAGCACAGTGCACTGCCTTGATATTCAGCAAAACGCTATCGATCAGGTAAACCGCAGTATAGAAAGAAATTCACTTCAGGGCAGGCTTGTTTCACACCGCTGTGATCTGCGTGAGATACGCTCTGAATTCCCTGCAGAGGGATTTTCACTCGTAACTATGAACCCGCCTTATAAACCTGTAGGCACGGGAATAGAGTCGCAAAGCGAAAGCGCAAAAATAGCGCGCCATGAGATATGCTGTAATATAGAGGACGCTGTCAAAGCCGCCGCTTATCTGCTTAAATTCGGCGGCAGGTTTTGTATGTGCCACCGCCCTGAAAGACTCGCAGATGCTGTGTGCCTTATGAGAAAATACAGCCTTGAGCCGAAAAGACTCAGGTTTGTTGTAGATAAAAACGATCAGGAGCCGTTTCTTTTCCTAATTGAGGGCAAAAAGAATTCAAAGCCGTTTCTTCGTGTTGAGCCGCTGCTTGCCATAAAAAAGGAAAACGGTAAGTTTACGGATGAAATGCTCACGGTTTACGGCTCTTATGCGGACGGGTATGATAAATGAAAGGTAAATTATATGTTGTCGGCACGCCGATAGGCAATCTGTCTGATTTTTCACCGCGTGCCGCAGAAACCCTTGAAGCGGTCGATTTCATCGCAGCCGAAGATACAAGGGTAACACTAAAAATATTGAACCGTTTCTCAATAAAAAAAGAAATGGTCAGCTATTACGAACATAATAAAAGAGAGCGCGGAGAGGCAATATGCTCGCGTATTCTTGCGGGTGAAAACTGCGCAATAGTAACAGACGCGGGTATGCCTGCTATTTCAGACCCCGGGCAGGAGCTTGTTGCCCAGTGCGCTGAATACGGTATTGATGTTGTGTCTGTTCCCGGCCCCACCGCTTTTGCAACGGCACTTGCCGTGTCAGGTATGGATACGGGCAGATTTACTTTTGAGGGATTTCTCAGCGTTTCTAAAAAATCGCGTTTTGAGCATCTTGATGAAGTCAAGGACGAAAAACGCACCATGGTCTTTTATGAGGCGCCGCACAAACTTGCAAATACGCTCAGGGATATGTATGCCGCTTTCGGAAACAGAAAGATAGCAATAGTGCGTGAACTTACCAAGGTGCATGAGGAAGTAATACGCACAACGCTGAAGGACGCTGTTGAGGCTTATGGGGACGGCAGCCTAAAAGGCGAGATTGTTCTTATAATAGAGGGCAAAAAGGAACAGCCGAGCGAGATAACTCTTGAAGAAGCTGTTGCCAAAGCAAAAAAACTGATGGCAGACGGAATGAGTATAAGCAGAGCGGCAAAGGAAATTGCGGGGGAGACTCCGTTTAAAAAGGCCGATATTTACAGGGAGCTTTTATGATCTGCAATATGTGCCCGCGCAGATGCGGGGTTAACAGGAAAGAAAAGCAGGGTTTCTGTTCGTCACCTGAGGAGTTCAGGGTAGCAAGGGCGGCGCTCCATTTCTGGGAAGAGCCGTGTATAAGCGGCAAGCGCGGCAGCGGCACCGTGTTTTTCAGCGGCTGCAATCTGAAATGCGTATATTGCCAAAACAGCGAGATAAGTATAAAAAATAAAGGCACTGCAGTCAGCAGTGATAAACTTATAGAAATATTTGAAAAACTTATCGCTGAGGGCGCGGAAAATATAAATCTTGTAAATCCCACTCATTATGCCGTTCAGCTTAAAGAATTGTTTGAAAAATGGCACTGCCCCGTGCCGATAGTGTATAATTCAAGCGGATATGAAAGTGTTGAAACACTTAAAATGTTAAGCGGAATTGTTGATATTTATCTGCCCGATTTTAAATACATAAGGGGAGATAAAGCAAAAAGATACAGCCGCGCTCAGGATTATCCGGAGACTGCAAAAGCGGCAATAGCTGAAATGCTGCGCCAACAGCCGCAGTGCGTGTTTGAAAACGGAATTATGAAAAAGGGCGTTATCATACGCCACCTTATTTTGCCTGCAAACACCAATTCGTCAATTGAAATTATAGATTACTTTAAAGATAATTTTCAGGGGGCGTATCTCAGCCTTATGGCTCAGTATATTCCATGCACTGATCTCAGCGAATATCCCGAGATAAGCAGAAAGATAACTGAGCGTGAATATAAGAAAGTGCTTGATCATGCCGTTTTGGCAGGCCTTGAAAATGTGTTTGTGCAGGAGCTTTCTTCAGCCGATGAAGTTTACATTCCGCCGTTTGATTTTACGGGTGTAATGTGATAATATAAATTTGTAAAGCAGTGTTCCATTCGCCGTTTCGGCGCATTTGAAAGAGGTGCTTTTATGCATACTGAAAACTTTACTTTTAAATCAGCAACAGGTGTGTGCGAAATACACGGCTGTGAGTTTATCCCCGAAACGCCTGCAAAAGCGGTTGTTGCTATCCACCACGGAATGGCAGAGCATATTGAAAGATATGCTGATTTTGTTTCATACCTGAATTCAAAAGGTGTTGCCGTGTTTATGCACGATATGGCAAATCACGGCAAGTCAAATCAGAATCCTTCCGACCTTGGTTATTTCGGTGAAAAAGACGGATATAAGGGGCTTATTAAGGATTATAAGACCGTGTTTGAGGCGGCTTGTAAGAAATATCCTGATATAAAGCACGTTGTTTTCGGCCATTCTATGGGCTCGTTCATTGTGCGCTGTTTTGACGCTCAGTATCCCAATCTCAGCGACCGTTCTGTTTATATGGGCACGGGCGGCACTAATGACGCACAGGCAATCGGAAAAAAAGTAACCGACATTATTGCGTTGTTAAAAGGCTCTCATCACCGTTCTGATCTTATGGATAAACTTGCTTTCGGCGCTTATAACGCCAAGTTCGAAAAACGCACCGCTTTTGACTGGCTTACACGTGATACCGCAATAGTTGACAAGTATATCGCAGACCCGATGTGCGGCTATAAGTTTACCATCAGAGGTATGGGCGATCTTCTTCAGCTCAACGGCGCCGCAAACAGCGATGAATGGTACGAAAAGGTCAGAAAGGATCTGCCTATACTGCTTATCAGCGGGGCGGAGGATCCTGTCGGCGAATATTCAAAGGGAATAGATGAAGTATACAACAAGCTTGTTAAGAGCGGCCATACCGCCGTGCAGGAAAAGTTGTATCCTGACTGCCGCCACGAGGTGCTTAACGAACTTAATAAAGATGAAGTTTATGAATATTTATATTCGTTTATAATGAACGATTAACGGAGGATTGATTATTTATGATTTACAGACCTGAATTTGACAGCAACGGAAAAAAGGTGCTCTGTGAGATGAACGGAGTAAATTCCGAAATGCTTATGGACATCTATGTGAAAAAGCTCTCAAAAGGCGAAACTCTTGAGATATATGAGGATAAAAACGAGTGCGCCGTTTTACTGCTTTCGGGCAAAGTTAATTTCAAAGTAGGCGAGAGTATTGATGAAACCTGCAGCAGGGCAAATCCTTTTGAGAAAAAGCCTTATGCAGTTCATTTTCCAAAGCAGGTCAAGGCTGTCGTTTCTGCTCTTGAGGACAGTGAAGTGCTTGTTCAGCAGACTGATAACGATAAAACATGGGAGCCTGTTTTCTATAACCCCGAAAACTGCCTTTATCAGGAATTCGGCAAAGGTCAGTGGGGCGGCGCAGGTCATAGAATCGTTTCAACTATGTTTGATCTCGATAATGCGCCGTATTCAAATATGGTAATGGGCGAAGTATTTAATCAGCCGGGTAAATGGTCGTCATATCCTCCGCATCATCATCCCCAGCCTGAGCTCTATTATTACTGCTTTGATCATCCTGAGGGATTTGGAGCAGGCTTTGAGGGCGATACGCCTTATAAAGTTATGAACGGCGACTGCCTTTGCATAAGAGGCGGCAACGCTCACCAGCAGGTAACGGCGCCCGGTTATGAGATGTATTATGTATGGCTCATAAGGCATCTTGACGGCGATCCGTGGGATAAAACAAGAATTTATGTTAAGGAATACGAGTGGCTTGCAAATGCGGACTAACGGTATAATTTTAAAGGATATATATGATTTCGAAAAGGTTTCTTCCTGTAAGAAGCCTTTTCTTTGCTGCGGAAAAACTTTTGAGAGCACTCAGGAATTTGAATATTTAAAATCAGCGTTTGATTTGACCGTGTGGGATAAAATACGTCCAAATCCGCGCTTTGAGGATATGCTTGAAGCGGCTGAGCTTTTCAAAAAAGAAAAATGTGATTATATGATAGGCGCCGGCGGCGGCTCTCCGCTTGATTCCGCAAAAATGATAAAACTGCTTGTAACCAATGATCCTAAAACTGCGCTCAGCGAGCCTATGCAGGATAACGATATAGGATTTTTCGCTATTCCCACCACTTCAGGCACGGGGTCTGAGGCAACCAAGTATTCGGTGTTTTATGTTAATGAAAATGTAAAATATTCAGTTTCAAATAATGCTTTTCTGCCTGATTACGTTCTGCTTGATGAAAAGTTTATCAAAACAGTTCCGCCTTATCAGCGCCGCGCAACCTGCCTTGACGCCCTCAGCCACGCAATAGAAAGTTACTGGAGCGTTAAAAGCAATGATAAGAGCAGGGAGTACGCCGAAAAAGCAATACGTCTTTTTGTTGAAAACAAGGACGGCTATATATCAAATGAACAGCAGGCAAACCGCGGTATGCTGCTTGCGTCATATTATGCGGGCAAAGCTATCAATTTAACATCTACCACTTCCGCCCACGCAATGTGCTATAATATTACAATGAACTGTTCAACCGCTCACGGTCATTCCGTTGCGGTCTGCCTTGCTCAGATATGGAAATATATGAATGAGCATAATGAGCGTGTAAACGATGTACTAGGCAGAGAATTTGTGCTCAAAACTCTTGATGAGCTTGGCGTTCTTTTGGGCGGCATAAATTCAGCGGACGGCGCTGAGGCTTTCAGTCAGCTTATAACGGAATTTGAACTTGAACAGCCTAAAGCAACTCCGTCTCAGGTGAAGGAATTTGTAAAAAATGTCAACACAGCAAAGCTCCTTACAAATCCTACCGTACTTGAAGAGCGCGATGTTGAGGAAATTTATAACAGGGTATTTATGATAAATGAGTAAATCAAAACTTTCCAAAATCTATATAATGACTCCTCTTGCGCTGCTCTGCTGCTTTTTATGGGGCAGCGCTTTTCCCATGGTTAAAACAGGTTATCAGATGTTTTCAATCGGGGAAAGCGATACGGCGTCGCAGATACTTTTCGCAGGTATGCGCTTTGCCCTTGCGGGAATACTTGTTATCATATTCGGCTCGATTATTGCAAAAAAACCGCTTTATCCGAAAAATAAAAAAGAGATAGGCCATTGCCTTGTGCTAAGTGTGTTTCAGACTATATTTCAGTACACGGCGTTTTATATAGGACTTGCGCACACAAGCGGCGTAAAGTCAAGCGTTCTTGTTGCGCTCAATGTTTTTCTTTCTCTAATTTTATCAGCAGTTGTTTTCAAAATGGAAAAAATAACCGCGCCCAAACTAATAGGCGTTATAATCGGCTTTGCGGGCGTTGTTCTCATAAATTTTGAAGCGGGCGGCTTCAGCGGCTTTTCTCTGAACGGAGAGGGAGCAATAATCTTTTCGGCGTTTGCTTATTCCGTTTCAAGTGTTTTGATTAAAAAATATTCTGCCGATGAAAATCCCGTTATGCTTTCAGGCTGGCAGTTTCTTATAGGCGGTATCGTAATGGCGGTATTTGCGGCGGCAGCAGGCGGCAGAGTGCATATGCAGGCTGATATAAAAAGCGTGCTTGCAATTCTCTATCTCGCGCTTATTTCAGCTGTGGCGTATACGATATGGGGGCTTTTGCTCAAATACAACCCCGTTTCACGTGTTGCCGTAATCGGCTTTACTAATCCCGTGTTCGGCGTTCTGCTTTCAGCTCTTTTCCTCGGAGAAGCTGATGAGGCTTTCAGCATAAAAAATCTTGTTTCCCTTGTGCTTGTGTGCATAGGAATTTATATAGTAAACGCAAAGTTTTCGTCAGCAAAAAATAAGCCTGTTGACAATTCGTAAATTCCTTGCTACACTTAAAGAAATTACTGAAAGGAAAATGGCTATGTTTTCAAACCGGTTTGAACTTAACAGAGATTATTGCCTTATGTATCTCGTGCGCATAGGGTCTCTTTGCTGTGTTCATTAACGTGTTTCGGATATAGATTATCACGATATAAAACCGCTGATGGGCATGCCGTCAGCGGTTATTTTTTTAGGAGGCGATAAAATGCACAAAAACAGGGGCACGCAGGTAATCAAAACAGAAAGGCTTGTGCTCAGACCGATAAGGGAAAGCGATTATAATGACGTCTTTGAATTTGCAAGCAAAGAAGAAGTAGCAAAGTATGTTTCGTGGAACACTCATAAAAGCAAAGAGGATTCAAAAGCGCTCTGCAAAATGTGGGCATCACAGTATGAAAATGGCGAAAGATACCATTGGGCAATAACTATGGGCGGTAAAATGATAGGTAATATAGAAGTGGTGAAAATCGCAAACGACTGCGCTTATCTCGGCTGGCAGGTAGACAGTGCTTTATGGAATAAAGGGATTATGACTGAAGCCGCATCGGCAGTGCGTGATTTTCTGTTTAATGAGGTCGGCTTTAGCGCGCTTTATGCCACTTATATTACGGAAAACATTGGCTCGGGCAGAGTTATGCAGAAGATAGGAATGAAACCCATAACTGCAGAGGAATACTACAAAAATCTTGAAGAAGAAATAAAGACGGAAATTGACGGCAAACCGCTGTCATTCTGTATGATAAAAAATGAGGTGGTTTAAATGAAAACAGAATGGGATGAAAAGAATTATTCCGAAAATTTCAGCTTTGTGCACGAATACGGTGAAAAGATACTTGAACTTATCACCGTTCCGAACGGAAGTTATGTTGTTGATCTCGGCTGTGGTAACGGTGCATTGAGCGCAAAGCTTGCGGAAAAATACAGGGTAACGGGTATTGACAGTTCGTATGAAATGCTCCAAGCGGCAAAAAAGTCATATCCTGATATTGATTTTGTTCAGGCAGATGCCTGCGAGTTTACGCTTGATAATCAGGCGTACGCCATATTCTCAAATGCTGTTTTTCACTGGATAGAAAATCAGGAAAAACTTATAGAAAATATTTACGCAAACCTTAAAACAGGCGGTCAGCTTGTGTTCGAGTTCGGCGGCAAGGGCTGTGCCGATACCGTCCACAAAGCGCTTGCACAGGCTTTTGATAAGTATGGCTACGAATACAGACTTGATTTCAATTTTCGCTCGATAGGCGAGTTTGCACCGCTTCTTGAAGCACACGGTTTTAAGGTGGAGTATGCCCGCCTTTATGACAGACCCACCCCTCAAAACGGCGAAAACGGACTTGAAAACTGGATAAATATGTTTGTTACCACCGCTTTTAACGGCGTTGCACCGAAAGATAAGGAAAATATTATTAAAGATGCAGTCGATATATGCAGACCGTCGCTTTATAAAAACGGCACTTGGTATGTTGATTATGTGCGTCTGCTTATGAAAACGGTTAAGTTATAAAAGGATATAAAAATACCCCCGCTGAAATCGTTTACGGGGGTGTTTTTGTGTTATTTTACGTCCATATGGTCTTTCAGCGCTTTCGGATTAAGTGAGCCGCTGAAAAATTTGATAATATCGGGAACTCTCAGAAGCGGATTTAGATCCCTGTCTTTTATGGGAGCGGGTTTTATTCCGTTTTCATTTAATATGGGCTCGATTGCATTAAATCTTTCGGTAAAATCCTTGTAGGAGGTTTTATATCCCCACGCCGTTTCAGCAATTGCCGCTATTCTCGGAAAATAGCGGTAGCATAGGGTATCAAAATCTCTCACATATTCTGTCCACATTTCCGCCTCTATTCCAAGAGGCTTTTTTGCCTCGCAGTTTTTATATTTCTTCTCGGGGCGGAAATTATATGTTTTTTTCAGCGGCGTCATTCCGTACGGATAGTCGCAGTAGTAGTGGAAAAAGTCGGATTCGATTACTTCGCCGCCTTTTTCGGCATACTCAAAACTTGAGTTTCCTCCGCCCATCCAGTGCTGAACGCACACGCTGTCTGCTTTTGGCATTCCGCCTTTAAGGCTTTCGTTCCAGACTATTGCTTTTCTGCCTTTGCTTTTCAGATAATCAGCTATCCTTTTCGTGAAAACACTTTGAAGTGCGTTAAAATCTTTAAGCCCGAGTTCTTCTTTCATCTTTCGGCAGTTCGGGCATTCTTCCCAGCTTTTGGTGGGAGTTTCATCTCCGCCTATGTGTATGTATTCATACGGGAAAAGTTCGCAGATTTCATCAAGTATATCATATACGAACGAGTAAACATTTTCGTTGCTCACACAGAGAATATTTTTATATATGCCCTGCTTTGTCTGCACTTCAACAGGCTTTTTAGAACAGCCCAGTTCAGGATACGCGGCAAGTATTGCGCTTGCGTGCCCGGGCATGTCTATTTCCGGAATTACCTCTATATGGCGTTCTTTGCAGTATTCAACTATCTCTTTTATTTCCTCTTTTGTGAAAAGAGCGCGGTACTCATGTTCATCTATTACGCCGCCGAATGCAGATTTTTTTCTTACGCTTGATATTTCATTAAGGCGCTTATGTGAACTCATTTCTATTCGCCAGCCCTGGTCGTCAGTCAGGTGCCAGTGAAATCTGTTAAGCCTGAATAATGCCGCCGCGTCTATCAGCTTTTTTATATCCTGTATTTTAAAAGAATGCCGCGCGCAGTCAAGTGAAAAACCCCTGTAAGAATAAATCGGGCAGTCCTCAATCGTAAACGCAGGCACTTTTCCGCTTCTTTTAAGCTGAGCTATTGTTTGCAGAGCGTAAAATTTTCCGCTTTCGTCTGAGTAACAGATTTTTACCTCTTTGCAGTCATATTCTATTCTGAAACTCTCGGGACTGATAGAACTGTCCTCAATGAACTCAAAAGCCGCCGAATTTATATCGGCAGCTTTGCTATCATTTGTTATAACTTTTTTCGGGTATGGTATTATATTAAGCATTTTCATTTTCATCACGGTCATCAATCAGGTTGCCGTTTTCAACATTTTTCATTATCAGCTCGTTTAACTGATAATTCCACAGTTCCTTTGAGCCTTTTTCGGTGTATTCGTTTCTTTTAAGTACTTGGCTCAGTTTGATAGAGTTCTTTTTCCACATTACTCCGCCTGTTGCGTTATTGAGCATCGTAGGCTGCAGGCAGTCCATAGCATGTGCAAAGTTTGCCTCAGGTGTTTCGTTTGCCTCAAATTCATCCCACAAAGCACGCAGCTTTTTTGCCTGATCGTCAGGCAGCAGAGCATAAATTCTGTCCGCCGCTTTTAATTCTCTTTCACGCTGGCTTTTGCCCAGCTCGTAGTCATAGCAGTATGTATCGCCCGCGTCTATTTCAACAATATCGTGAATTAAAATCATGGAAACAGTTTTGAGAACATCTATTTTTTCGTTTGCATACTCGCTCAGCAGTATAGCCATAAGCGCCATATGCCAGGCGTGTTCCGAATCGTTTTCAAATCTTTTTCCGCTTGAAATAAGCGTGCGGCGTTCTATCTCTTTTTCAGCGTCTGCCTGCAAAATGAAATCAAGCTGTTTTTTTAGCCTTTCGGGCGTTTCGTATGCCATTTATATAACTTCTTTCTTTATTTCAGTTCATAAATTTTATTGAAAACAGCCGTCATGCGGCTTGTGATCTGCATATCCGTGTGCAGTGAGCCGAAATACCAATGGTAGTATTCAACGTCTTTCATAAGTTCCTGCAGATATGTGTTGAGAGGGGAAAGCTTTGCAGACTGATTGGTATGAAGCTTCAGAAAGTCCTTTGCGATAGCGGGAGCCTCATAAGTCAAGATATAATTTACTCTGTATTCGTTGTCTTTTAAATTGTCCTGCGCGTTCTTTATTTCCTCTGCGTTAGGCATTTCTTCCTCCCACCAGGATATACCGGGTTCGCGCATGTCACGGTCTTCGCTTTCGCCGCCGCCCATTATGAAAAATGTTTTGTTTTCAAGTGTAAATACCTCGCCGCGCATAAGATGGTAAATATTGTCCGCAATTTTATGCGCATTGCCGCCTTTCCACCTGTACGGAGTGTAAGAATTGAGTATATCAAAGTTTTCGTGAGCGCCGTCAACAAAGCAGATAGTGTACTTTTTACTTTTAAGAATATCAAGATTTTTCTTTTCTTCTGCGCTGTTTCTGTTCCATAAAAAGCCGAAATCTCCGCAGACTATAAGTATGTCTTTTTCTCCGAGCTTCTTCAGTTTTGAGTTTTTAAACCAGGATATATCACCGTGGGTGTCGCCCGTAACATAAATCATAAAATTCACCTGAAAATTAATAAATTACTACTTTTAAATCACTTATAAAAATGATAGAATATTAGCATAGTTTTATCAAAACGATATTTATATAATATATTTTATTCTAAAAGGTGTCAAGTATATGAAAAGGTTTATCTCTGTTTTTCTTGCCGTTATAATTTCGGCAGTTCCTTTTTTCTGCGGCGCTTTTTCAGCTGATGCCGCTGTTTATCAGCCCGATGTGGAGCTGTATTCAAAAGCTTATATGCTTATTAATCTGGATGATGATTCTTATCCTGTGGTGGCTCAGAAAAATCAGGATGAAAAAATGTATCCCGCATCACTTACAAAAATAGTTACCGCAATGGTTACTCTTAATAATGTTTCAAATCTTCAGGAGGAAGTTACCGTTTCGGAAAATGCTTTCAATATCCTTCTCGGAACGGGAGCTCAGGTTGCCGGTCTTGAAATAGGCGATACTTTAACTGTTGAACAGCTTTTGTACCTTACTATGGTACATTCAGCATGCGACGCTACCGAAGTGCTTGCAGAGTATGTGGGCGGCACAAGGGAGAATTTCGTTAAGATGATGAATGACTATGCGGCTTCTCTCGGCTGCACTAATACTAATTTTGAAAACCCTGACGGACTTCACGACGATAATCATTATACAACCGCAAGTGATCTTGCCAAGATCACTCTGGATGCTCTTAAAAACTCAACCTTTACAAAGATTGCCTATACTGTCGAATATGAATATAACGGCCAAAATTATTACAATACAAACCTTATGCTGCGCTGCGGCTATCTTTCATATTATTACGAATATGCAAAAGGAATCAAAACAGGCTCAACATCAGAAGCAGGCTATTGCGTAATAACTACGGCAAGCAAGGACGGTTACAATTATCTTGCAATTGTTCTCGGCGCTCCGGTTATTGATTATAATAATGACGGCTATGTAGAGAAATGTTCGTTTATAGATGCCGCAACTCTGTTTAAATGGGCTTTCGGAAGCCTTAAATATTCAACCGTAATAGAAAAAAATGAAGTTATTGATGAAGTTGCAGTTAAAAACGGAAAGGATGCTGATACGCTTCGCCTTGTTGCAGGGGAAGATGTTACGGCAATCGTCCCCAACGGGCTGGACAGATCTAATATCGTTATAAAGGTAAAGGATAAGCCGGCGGAAGTTAATGCTCCTATTGAAAAGGGAGATCCTATCTGTACAGCAGATATCATTTATGCCGATCAGGTGGTTGCCGAGGTTCAGCTTGTAGCGGCTGATACTGTTGAGCTTTCAACTTTTCTGACCGTTGTAAATGCAATAAAGGATTTCTTTTCGCTTACTGCAGTGAAAGTGGTTATAGTGGTAGTTGTTCTCGGTGCCGCGGCTTATATAGGGCTGTTTATTTATAAAGCGAATAAAAAGAAAACAAAAAAGCGTTCTGCAGATGACGAAGAGGAATAAAAAGCAGTTCCAATAAACGTGTTAAATTTTAAATGCCTGCGCATTGCGCAGGCATGTATTTTTGTTTCAGTCAGTAAGATTTAAACATTTTTAAAATATTTGCAAAAAAAGAGGCGGAATATCCGCCTCTTTTTTATTTAAACCGTTTTTTCAGGTGCAGAGAAATCACTGTAAAGCTTTGAGCCCTCATAGTTCTTCCAAGTTCTCACTCTTACATAGTAAGACTGTGTAGTGTCTGCATTGATAGTGTAGCTTGTGCTTCCTGAGCCGTTTACAAATTCACCGCCGACAACATTATTAAAGCTTTCATCTGTTGCCCACTGAATGTAATATCCGTGGCAGGATGCAACATCCCAAGTGGCTTTAATTGTGCTGCCGCTCATTTCAACTTCAAGTCCTGTGGGAGCCGCAGGAGCTGCTCCGACGGTTGTTGTTGATGAAGAAGAGCCGTAGTCGTTGTATGCTACTACTTTTACGGTGTATTCCCATGAAGGAGTAAGATCTGTAAATGTGAACTTGCTTTCCTTTACATCGCCTTTAAGGTATTCCTTATCGCCTGAAACGATATATACTTTGTATCCGTCAGCATTTGAAATGGTGTTCCAATCAAGATAAAGCGCCTTGCCGCCGTTGCCGCGTGCATATACGTTGTACCATGTAGGTGCGGACGGTTTTGCACCTGATTTAACAGGAGCAGAGAAATCGCTGTAAAGCTTTGAGCCCTGGTAGTTCTTCCATGTTCTTACTCTTACATAGTAAGACTGTGTAGTGTCTGCTTTTATAGTGTAGCTTATGCTTCCTGAGCCGTTTACAAATTCACCGCCGACAACGTTATTAAAGCTTTCGTCTGTTGCCCACTGAATGTAATATCCGTGGCATGACGCAACATCCCATGTGGCTTTGATTGTGTTGCCGTTCATTTCAACTTCAAGTCCTGTTGGAGCCGCAGGAGCTGCTCCGACGGTTGTTGTTGAAGATGCGGTGCCGTAATCGTTATATGCAACAACCTTTACGTTGTATTCCCATGAAGGAGTAAGGTCTGTGAATGTGAATTTATTTTCTTTAACATCGCCCTTGAAATATTCGGTGCTTCCGGAAACGATATATACTTTATATCCGTCTGCATTAGAAGATGCTTTCCACTCAAGATAAAGTGATTTGCCTCCGTTTCCGCGTGCATATACGTTGTACCATGTCGGAGCTGAAGGCTTTGCACCTACTTTTTCAGCAGCTGTGAAATCACTGTAAAGCTTTGAGCCCTCATAGTTTTTCCATGTTCTCACCCTTACGTAGTAGGTCTGTGATGAACTGATATTTTTAATTGTGTAGCTTGTGCTTTCTGAGCCGTTTACAAATTCACCGCCGACAACATTCTTAAAGCTTTCGTCTATTGCCCACTGAATGTAATATCCGTGGCATGACGCAACATTCCAAGTGGCTTTAATTGTGCTGCCGCTCATTTCAACTTCAAGTCCTGTTGGAGCCGCCGGCGCTGCGCCTACAGTTGTTGTTGAAGATGCGGTGCCGTAATCATTGTACGCTACTACCTTTACGGTGTACTCCCATGAAGGAGTAAGGTCTGTGAATGTGAATTTATTTTCTTTAACATCGCCCTTGAAATATTCGGTGCTTCCGGAAACGATATATACTTTATATCCGTCTGCATTAGAAGATGCTTTCCACTCAAGATAAAGTGATTTGCCTCCGTTTCCGCGTGCATATACGTTATAGCCTGTTGGAGGAGCAACGGCATTGCTGAGTTTTATAGGCTCTGAGTAATTACTGTAAACTGTTACACCGTTGACGCTTTTATAAGCCATTATACGGAAATAATAATCGTTAACGTATTTTTCTGCAAATGTGTAAGATGTTGTTTTTCCTGAATTTATCTGTGCAGAACCGGTATTCTTAGTGAAAGAACTGTCAGTTGCCCACTGTATTTTGTAGCCGTCACAATCATCACTTTCCCAGCTGACATATACAGCGCCGGTGCTTGTCTTGGAAATTTGAATGTTTTCTACATCCTTTATTCCTGCTGTTATTGTAATGGTGCTTTGAGAACTTCTGCCGCTGTTGGTGTACGCTTCAACTTTTACTGCGTATTCTTTGCCTTGTGAAAGTCCGCTGAATGTGTAGCCGCTGTTTTTTACCGTGTCTGTAAGCTTGTTATCAAGATATATCCTGTAACCGTCTGCGCCTTTTACGTCATTCCAGTCAACAGTAACGCTTGTGCCGTTGTTGCTGTAAGAAGTTACTTTAAGTCCTGTTACCTGAGGTAATAAAAGATTAAGATTAATCGTTTGTGAGTAACCGCTGTAAATATATTCACCGTCAAAATATTTTACGCTTCTGATACGTACGTAGTATTCATCAGCGTTTGAAAAACTCATTTTATAAGAGGTAACGGATGATGAAGTAAGCAGGGCAGAATCTTTATTTTTGGTAAATGAGGAATCGGATGCCCATTCAATATAGTATCCGTTTGAAGTCTGAGCTGTCCATGTAAGCTCAACATTATCATCGTCAATTACTTGAGCGCTGAAATCTGTAACCGCCGCAGGAGCAGCGCATATTCTGTAAAATGCAGTTGATGATTTGCTGTCACTGTACGCCACTACTTTTACTTCGTATTCCCAAGCGGGTGTAAGATCCGTAAAGGTGAAGCTGCTGCTTTTAACATCGCCCTTGAAATATTCAGTGTCGCCGGAAACAATGCAAACTTTGTATCCGCTTGCGCCGGAAACATCGCCCCAGTCAAGTGTGAGCGAATTTCCGTTGTTTCCTCTGGAGGTGACTTTGAATCCCTGAGGCAAGATAAGATTATCCGTAAGGTCACTCACGGGAGCGAAGTCACCGTATACATAAGAGCCCTGAAATGTTTTCCACGTTCTTAAACGTACGTAATATTTATCTGCGCTGTATTTTGTATTGATAGTGAAACTGTCTGTTGAACTGCCGGATATGTACTGTGAGCTTTTATTCTGTGTAAAGTTTTTATCAGTTGCCCATTCAATATAGTATCCGTGGCAGCTTGTTGTGTCCCATGTTACTGTAATAGTGTTTGAATCAAGAAGCTGAGCGTCAAAGTTTTCAACCGGTGCGGGCGCGGCACAGATTGTGTAAATTCCGCTTGTTGAGTTCTTTGAGTCATTAGCAACAATTATTACATCATATTCCCATGACGGGGTAAGGTCTGTGAAAGTAAACTTGGTATCTTTAACTGTTCCTTTTAAATAACTTGTAGAGCCTGAAACAATGTATACTTTATATGATGTTGCGCCGGCAACTGCGTTCCATTCAAGATACAGGCTCTTGCCGCCGTTGCCTCTTGCGTAAACATTAAGCCCTGTTATTCCGGGGTCGGTGTTGTCATATACGGGAATTACAAATGTTTTTGACGCTGAAAGAAGGCCTGCCTCAACATAAGCTTTATAGGTGTTTCCTGCTTCTGAAGAAGGCGCCTGAACATTGGCCATATACTCGTGTGAATGCATGCTTGATGATTCGGGATTTACATTGAATTTCTGAAGATAGCCCGTGTTCTGATCTTCTGAAAAGTTGTTTGCAATATATTTTGCACCGTTGACTATGGATACATATGGGTTTGTCCACGGTCTGTTATATTTGTCTCCGTAATCTACAAGGTCACTGCGGATATATCCGCTGTATGTTTTTGAGTTGACTGTAACACTTACCTTATACCATTTATAACCGTCAGCCTGAGTACCGGTCGTTGAAAGCACGGTTACTTTTGTGCTGGAAGGAACGGTGATGATATGCGTGGAACTTGTGGTAGGCTGAGATCTGAGCCTTGCGTCTGTGTTTACTGCGTATCCCGAGGTTGTTGTTGCTGCCCATTTCAATCCGTCAAGATAGCCTGTGTTTGCACCTATGTTATAGTAGTTATAGATACCCGGGTAGGTTGAGTTTGTACCGCTTGCACCGCCTGCGGAATTTGTTGTGCCTCCTACTTCCTGAACTATTCTTGAAGCAAGATAATATGCGCTTGTTCCGCTGCTTTTTGCCGCATCAAGAATTGCCTGTGAATATTTTACTCCGTTCGGGTATGTTGAACTCTTATATGTCTGAGTAACGCCTTTGCTGTCCTTATATGTAATATAAGAATTATACATCCACGTATTTTTAATTATTGTTTCTATCCCCGAAGTGGTTTGTGATGAGTTGTATGAGGTGGTTTCAAACTGGAAGATGTATTTTTCATCAAAGAAATTCAGCGGGTTCATATAGTATTCAACAGCACTTTCAGACGCTGATACCCAGCTGCTTCCTTCCTGAATGACATAATTGTCGTTTTTATAGCAGGAAGAACATGTGCAGTAAAAATCCCTTGAATTATTTGATGATGTTTTTTGTATAAGCTGCTGTGAATGAGGAGATCTTTCATTTGCAACCGCTTCGTCAAGCTCTTCACCCACAAACATCGGCTCAAAATTCCAGTTGGGGTATTTGTCTTTAAGAGCCGAAAGTTTTGTAGCATAAGAGGATGGAAATCCTGCGCTTATAAGCTGAGCGTATGAACTGCTTGCTGCGCTTACTGCGGCTGAAAATGATACAGAACCGGCAGCGCATACAACAGCAAGTAATATACTGAGCAGTTTTTTCATATTTTTGCCCCCTAAATAAATGATAATATAGAACTTAATTAATTAAATACTTTGTTATATTAACACTATTGTAATAATTTTGTCAACTATTGAAACGGAAATGTTACAATTTGCCGTTGTTTTTTATATAATTGAAATGTGAATTTCGTTGACAGAATGTCGAATTATGTGTATAATTATCACATAAACTCAAAAAGGAGTGAGAATACATGCGAGAAAAGTCAGATCTTGCGTTAAGGTTAAAGGCACTGCGCCGCGAAAAAGGCGTTAATTCACAGACTGTTGCGGATGCTGTTGGAATAAAAAGCGCCACTTACAGAAGATATGAGATAGATACAAAGCCAAAGGATGCTGTATATGTTGCGCTTGCAAATTACTTCGGCGTTTCGGTTGATTACCTAATGAGCGGCAGGGGAGATAATGAGCATCTTTTGGTTGCTGCGCCTGAAGAAACTGTAAGATATTCTGCAGTTCATAATTCTGCGCTTTCAGATGATGAAGCGCTTATTCTCAAAAAACTGCGTTCTCTTGACGGCAGTGATTTTGATGAAGTAGTTAGATTTATTGATTGGAAATACCAAAATTCGGGAAAAAACTGATTTGCGGTTTTGTTTTTTATTGAAATTCAATACATTTTAATGATATAATTAACTCATAAATTTATTAGGAGGAATTGATTTTGAAAAAGTTTTTGGCGATTTTGCTCAGTGCTTTGCTTATAGCAGCGGTTTTTGCAGGCTGCTCTTCGGGGGAAGCAGGAAGTTCCGATACGGGTTCGGTAAATAAAGTTGCAATCCTTCAGTATATGACTCATTCAAGCCTTGATAACTGCACACAGGGTGTAAAAAATGCGCTTGATGCGGCGGGTATATCATACGATGTTCAGATCGGTTCAAGCGGCAGTGCGGATGCCGATTGCCAGAGTTATGCAGCGCAGATGGTTGCTGGCGATTATGATATGATCATAGCTGTTGCTACTCCTGCGGCGCTTGCGGCTTACTCAGCTGTGCAAAGTGCTTCATCAAGCATTCCTGTTGTTTTCTGTGCTATTTCAGATCCTGTATCAGCAGGCCTTGTTCAGTCAATGGATGCTCCCGGCAATAACTGCACTGGTACGGCAGATTCATTCGACGTAGCGGGTCAGGTGGATATAATCAAACAGCTTCAGCCTGATCTTACAAAACTCGGAGTTATTTACACTACAAGCGAGTCAAATTCACTCAGCCAGCTGGAAAGACTTAAAGAGCAGTGCTCTGCTCTCGGAATCACCGTTGTAGAAAAAGGCATTACAGAAGCTTCTGAACTTGCTTCTGTTTCAGCCTCACTTGTAACGGAAGTAGATGCAATTACCAATCTTACGGATAATAATGTTGTAGAGAATATGAGCGTAGTTCTTGAGCAGGCTAAAGCTGCCGGAATACCTGTTTACGGCTCTGAAATAGAGCAGGTAAAGAAAGGCTGCCTTGCTTCAGCTTCAATAGATTATGTTGCTCTCGGTGAAAGAACCGGCCAGATTGCCATTGATATACTCGGCGGTCAGTCAGCGGCAACATATCCCGTTGTAACGGTAGAGGACAGCTTTAAGGTAATCAATACAGACGTAGCTTCTCAGCTTGGAATAACGATACCTGATACTCTCAGCGATGTTCAGAAAGTAACAACATCAGCCGAATAAAATTCGATATTGATTAAGCGCCCGGGTTCACTGAGCCCGGGCGCTTTTTATATCATTTGCTTTTAAATGCTTTTTTTATTTTTTTCATTAACGGATAAATCGAATATTTTTCCAGTCTTTTTATGTGCTTTGTCTTTTCTGACTTTTCTTTATAAGTTTGTTTAAGTTTAGCATTGAGTTCGGACTTTTCCTTGTAAGTCTGTCGAAGTTTTGCGCTTATTTCAGATTTTTCTTTGTAAGTCTGTTTGAGCTTTGTGTTCAGTTCCCTGTATATTTCGCCTGTGCACCTGCAAAGTCCGCTGTGAGCTCCCGAACTTGCTATAAACATACATATGTCAACAGCGTTTATGATATCTCCGAGCTCTTCAATGCATTTTTCTTTGCCGTGTTTTTTCTCAAAGTCACGGTATTTCTTTTCAAGCTCTGTGCAAAGAGCCTGAATGTATTTGAATATAACGGTGTTGCATTCTATTATTTCTTCTTGATTGTTGAAATCGCCGATTAATTCAATAACAGTGTTAAAAAGACTGATTATTTTTTCTTTTTCACCGATGTCGGAAGAGTATATGCTTTCGTGCATTCCTGTTTTATAAAATGCGTCAGGCAAAACAATTGCATTCTTCGCCATAGTAACGGTTTTATAAATGAAATACTTGTCTGCATCATTGCCGGTTTCGGGGAATGTAATATTATTATCTGTCAGAAATTCATGCTTTGCAAGCATCATTCCGGCGCAGAAATTTATTGTGCCGGCATTTAGAAACTGAGCAAACAGGTCGTTACCGTTATAAATTTTGGGGCATATATCTTTAATTATACGGTTGTTTTTGCGCTGAGCAGCTTCTGCCTCAAACAAAATTACGTCAGTGTCATTTTCGTTTGCAATGGCGTATGCTTTTTTCCAACAGCCACACTCAAGATTATCACCGCAGTTAATTAAATGAACGTATTTTCCCTGAGCTTTCTGTATGCCGAAATTTCGGGCGCTTTCTTCACAGCTTTCATTGAAATTATATAAGGTGATATTGCTGTATTTTTCAGTGTACTTTTGGATTATTTCAGCGGTTGAGTCTGTTGAACCGTAATCAACAAAGATTATTTCAAAATCGCTGAAATTCTGTTCCAGCACGGATTTTACTGTGCTTTCGATTTGCTTTTCCGCGTTGCGGCAGGTGATAACAGCTGAAATTCCGTATCTCTCTTTGTGTTCATTGTTTTTATCGCTGTTTAGAGAGAGATAATAATGCTTCCATTTGTATGCAAAACACGAATAAGGATCATTCCACGGCTTAACTGCTGAACTGAAATGAATTATGACTGCGTCTGAAAAAAGTTCGCTTTTTGTTTCATATTCAGTGCCGTATTTAAGATTGATATTATTGATTGATGTGCTTTCAATACCATATGGGGAAAGATTGTATCTGACGGGCAGTCTTGTTACTTTTCCGTCAAAAACCATATTTAAAATATTCTGATCTACCTGCGTGTCGTCATAAATATTTCTTTTTGCTTCTATCAGCACAGCGCTTATGTTGTTTTGGCGCATCTTTTTGAGATTTAAAAGCATTACGCCGCTGTTAAAATAGTGCGCAACAGCCGCTGTGTATTCGTCTCTTTGGCAGTGCATACAGCTGTCCTCAGCAACTGCGGCATAATTTTCTTCAAGTTCTGTTGCGTAAAGTTCACCAAGGTCTTTTTCAACTATAAGGTCACTGTCTAAATATAAGATTTTATCAATATCAGGCAGAAGATCAGGAATTATAAATTTCAAAAGTGCCGCTATTGACGCGGTAGAAGTTGAATTGCCCGAAAAATTATGCAGACCATTAAATCTCTTTTCTGCATTTTCACGGATAACGGTGACGCTTACGTCTTCTCTTTCAAATTTTTTAAATTCTTTTTCCTGCTCTTCGGAAATATTAGATGTGATGATGAAATAATTATATTTTTCACTGCCTTTATTGACTATCATAGAATGTATCGCAACAGCAGCAGCAGTAATATAATTTTTGTCTGTTATCATACAAATGTTTATTTCGGAATCGAAAGTCTTCATGTTTCCTCCGCAACGGATGATTTCGTTTCTGTCAGCTTTATTTACAGCCTGTATGTGTGCTTTTATTAACAGCGCCAGTGTTTTTTAATGGATTTTTTAATCTTTTTAAGAAAAGGATAGAGAGAATGTTTTTCAAGTTTTTTTATCTCTTTTGTTTTGGCAGACTTTTCTTTGTACGCCTGCTGAAGCTTTGCGTTAATCTCTGATTTTTCCTTATAAGTCTGCTGAAGTTTTGCATTGATTTCTGATTTATCTCTGTATGCTTTCAGCAGTTTATAATGCAGTTCTCTGTACTGAACGGTTGTGTATATTCGCATATCTTTCTGTTCGTAGGAATCCGCAATGAACAGGCATAAAGCAACCATTTCTTTCATATCACCGAGCTCGTCCAGGCAGTTGTCCCTGCCCTGACTTTTGCAAAGATTTGTATAATATCTTTTTAGGTCTTTGCAAAACATGATTATATGTTCAAAAATTGCCGTGCTGTAATCAAAAGACTCGGCAGAGTTTTTGTAGTCTTTAATAAATTCATGAATGGTGTATGCAATTGCCCTGACAGCTTCTTTTTCTTTATAAGCTGTCATTGTGGAATTTTCACGCACTCTTCTTTTATAAAACGCATCGTGCAGAACTATTGCGCTGCTTGCTCTTGTAAGAGTTTGATATACGTAAAGATTGTCCTCCATCATTTTAAGGGCAGGAAATTCAATGCTGTTATTTATGAGCATATCTCGTTTAACAAGCTGTAAACACGGAGATACCATTATGCCCACAGTACTGCGCATCAAAACAAACAGCTCTCTGCCGCCGTATATTTTTGGATATGCAAGTTTTCTTGTGTAGCAGGTCTTGTATTGAGGCATTTCCTTTTCAAGACGTTCGTTTTCAAAAAATGATTTAGCTTCAAATAAAATCAGATCAGCGTTATTTTCGCTTGCGTAGGCGTATGCCTTTTCATAACAGTCAGGCTCAAGCAGGTCATCACTATCCATAAAGTGGATGTATTTTCCCTGCGCTTTTTTTACACCGAAATTACGCTCGTATCCCTGCCTGTGATTTTCTTGGTGATAGGCGGTGATGTTGTTGTATTTTTCGGCGTATTTATCAATTATTTCTTTTGTTGAATCCGTAGAGCCGTCATCAATAAGGATTATTTCAAAATCCTTGAAAGTCTGGGCAAGTACGGATTCAAGAGTTTCCTCTATATATTTTTCGGCGTTGTAACACGGCATTATTACGGATATGCCGTACTTCTCTTTTCTTTCGGGCATTTTATCGGGATAAAGAGAAAGATAGTAGTGCGTCCATCTGTAAGCAAGTGCCGATGTAGGGTCTTTCCACGGTTTGTTTTTTGAAGCAAAGTGGATTATCTCAGCGTCAGAGAAAACATCTGCTTTTGTTTCGTACTTTGTTTTGTAATTCTTTTCAATATCGTCAACTTCCCATTTGCTGCCGGAATTATCAAGGCTTATGGACTGGAAATTATATTTCACAGGCAGCATAACGGCCTTTCCGTCAAACACTATGTTGAAAACATTCTGATCCATTAAAGAGGTGTCCGTAAGGTTTCGCTTTGTTTCTATAAGCGTATCCTTTACGTTATCCTCACGCATTTTTTTAAGATTGAGCAGCATTACACCGCTGTTAAAATAGTTTTTTGCACAGGAGTTGAATTCACTTTTCCAATATACTTTGCTCACGTCAAGAACCGTTGCCGCATAATTATCACCAAGCTCGGTTGAATAAAGTTCGCTCAGGTCATTTTCAACGATAAGGTCCCCGTCAAGATAAAGCACCTTATCAAGAGACGGCAAAAGATCGGGAATTATGAATTTAAGAAGCGCTGATATTGACGCAACGCATATTGAATCATTTGAGAAAACATGAAAACCTTCAAATCTTTTTTGAGCGTTTTCACGGATTATTTTTACTGAAACATCTTCTCTCTCAAAATTTTTAAATGCTTTTTCAGATTCTTCTGAAAGGTTGGAGGTAATGATATAAAAATTATATTTGCCGTTGCCTTTGTTTACTATCATAGAGTGGATAGCAACAGAGGTAGGCATAATATAGTTATCGTCCGTTATCATACAGATGTTTATTTCGGAATGAGATGTGTTCATATTTCCTCCGGAAAATGTAAATGTTTCGGCTGAATATCCTTGGATTTCTAATAACAAAAAATTCAGCCCGTTTACTAAAGAATTTAATTTATAATCTCAATTTTACTATATAATTATAAAAATATCAATGCTTTTCGCAGGCAGATAAAAGCACTGCCACTGAATTGAATGTTTTGCGGTGATAATATTATTCTTAAACGCAAGCGGATTATTTGCATTTTTCAAAGCGCTTTTAACATTTTTTATTTCTATTGAATATTTATTCTCTTTTTGCTATAATCGATTAGTTAAATAGTTTGGCATAATAATTATTTATTACGGAAGTGATGAAATGGAAACTGCAAATATTATAAAAGTCGTGCTTGAGGAAGGCTTCAAATACGCCATTCTCGCGCTCGGCGTCTATCTGTCATACAGTATACTTGATTTCCCGGATCTGTCTGTAGACGGCACTATGCCTTTGGGCGGAATCGTGTCTTCAATACTTATCTTTCAGGGCGTGGATCCGTGGATAAGTCTTCTTGCCGCTTTTGCCTGTGGGCTTGCCGCAGGCTGTCTAACGGGTCTTTTGCATGTTAAGCTGAAGCTTCAGCCGCTTCTCTCCGGTATTCTTGTTTATACCGTACTGCTATCTATAAATTTAGTGCTGGTCAAATTCGGCACAGGCGGGCAGTCGATAGTCTCTATATTCGGCAAAAAGACGGTGTTCAATACGGGCGCGGCAAATCTTTTGCCTGAAACTGTAGGCGGCGTAACTGTAAGAAAACTCATTGTTTTGTTTATCTTTGTTGTAATTATCAAGATACTCATGGATCTTTATCTCAAAACAAAATCAGGTATGCTTCTTCGCGCTACGGGTTCAAATCAGCAGTATGTTGTAATGCTTGCCAAAAATCCGGGAGCGTCAAAGATACTCGGTCTTGCTTTGGGCAACGGTCTTGCGGCGGTAAGCGGTGCGGTAATAGCGCAAAGCACGGAAACAGCTAATACACAGATGGGTGTAGGCATGGTAGTTTTCGGACTTTCAAGTGTTATAATCGGTCTTTCACTGTTCAAAAAGGTTGGCTTCATGAAAGCCACAACGATGGTTATCTTAGGTACTGTCATATATAAAGCGTGCCTGCAGATAGCTGTTGAAATAGGGCTTCCCAGCGATTATAATAAGCTGCTTATGGCAGTTCTGTTTGTTGCCGCTCTTCTTTTCAGCAAGATGGGCAAAAAGTCAAAGAGGAGGGAGAAAAATGCTTGAACTCCAAAATATAACTAAGCGCTTCAACGCAGGCACAGTGGATGAGGCAACTGTTTTTGACGGATTCAACTTCAAAGTGGAGAACGGAGAGTTTGTATCCGTAATAGGTTCAAACGGCAGCGGTAAGACAACTCTGCTCAATCTTATCTGCGGCTCCCTCAGGCCCGATGAAGGAAAAATAATATTCAACGGCAAAGATATAACTTCCGTTTCGGAATATAAGAGAGCGAAAATCATAGGCAGAGTGTTTCAGGATCCCAAAATGGGAACCTGCCCCGACCTCACAATACTTGAGAATATGGCGCTTGCCGATAACAAGAATAAGGCTTTCGGACTTGGCAGGTGTGTAAATAAAAAGCGTTTGGATTATTACCGTTCACTTCTTGAACAGTGTGATATGGGCCTTGAAAACAGACTCGGCGTACAGGTCGGCACGCTATCAGGCGGTCAAAGGCAGGCTTTGGCTCTTGTGATAGCGAATATGACCGATCTTGAGCTGCTTATTCTTGATGAACATATTGCGGCGCTTGACCCTAAATCGTCAGAGCGTGTAATGGAGCTTACAGACAGACTTGTTAAAAAACATAAGATAACAACTCTTATGGTAACACATAATCTGCGTTTTGCCGTTGAATACGGAAACCGCCTTGTGATGATGCATGAGGGTAACGCCGTTATGGATATCAGAGGAGAAGAAAAAGAAAATGCTAAAGTAGAAGACCTGCTTGAAGTGTTTGACAGAATCAGCATTGAAAAAGGAAACTGATTTATGGATATGAATGAAAAACTGCATTCAGGTGTGCTTTATCTGCCGGACGACGATGATATTATCGATCTTCAGGAAAAGTGCCTTGAAAAGCTTTATGATTTTAACATGACCCGCCCCCGCGAGATGGAAAAGCGCAGTGCCATGCTGAAAGATATGTTTGCAGAGATAGGGGAGGAGTGTTATATCGAACCTCCGCTTCATGCAAACTGGGGAGGTCATCATGTCCATTTCGGAAACAGGGTATATGCAAATTTCAATCTCACCCTTGTTGATGATACACATATCTATGTGGGAGACTGCACTATGTTTGCCCCTAATGTTACTGTTGCAACGGCAGGTCATCCGATTGCTCCGTGCCTTAGAAAATACGGCATACAGTATAACGCTCCTGTCCGTATAGGTAAAAACTGCTGGATAGGTGCGGGCGCTCTCATTATGCCGGGTGTAACAATAGGCGATAATACCGTTATAGGCGCAGGCAGTGTGGTAACAAAGGACATACCTTCAAATGTGGTTGCTGTGGGTAATCCGTGCCGCGTTATGAGAGAGATAAATGAGCAGGATATGATAACGTATTTCAAAGGCAGAAAAATAAACTGGAGCGATTTTGAAAGCCTTGATCTTTGAGCCGCGGCTCACGGAAATTGACTGTTTAGTTTGGTGAATTTGCACTCTGAGCGATTATTCATTTCAAAAATTATTGTTAAAATGCACAATAAAATTCACTTAAAATTATAAATTATGCTTATGGATTGAATACCCTCTTTCATATATAATAGTATTTATGAAAGGGGGCATTTCTTTTATGAATGCTTATATTGAAAGCGTAATAAAAACAGTTGAAAGAAGAGATAACGCAAAGCCTGAATATATTCAGTGCGTTAAGGAAGTTTACCGTTCACTTGAAAAAGTGATTGAAGCGCATCCCGAATATGTTGAGGATGATCTGCTTACCCGAATGGTAGAGCCGGACAGGTTGATTACTTTCAGAATTGCCTGGGTCGATGATGCGGGTAAAACACGTGTAAACAGAGGTTACCGTGTTCAGTTCAATTCATCTATCGGTCCTTATAAAGGCGGTCTGCGCTTTCACCCCAGTGTAAATTCAAGTATCATGTATTTCCTTGGATTTGAGCAGACTTTCAAAAATTCTCTTACGGGTCTGCCCATGGGAGGAGCTAAGGGCGGCTCTGATTTTGACCCCAGAGGGAAGAGCAAAAACGAGGTAATGAGATTCTGCCAGGCATTTATGACGGAACTTTACCGCCATATAGGGCCGAATATCGATGTTCCTGCGGGTGACATCGGCGTAGGCTCAAGGGAGATAGGTTTCCTTTTCGGTCAGTACAAGCGCATCACGGATGCTTTTGAAAACGGTGTAATTACCGGCAAGGGCATTTCATACGGCGGCTCTCTTGTGCGTCCCGAGGCAACCGGTTTCGGCGCAGTATATTATCTTTGTGAAGTACTTAAACATGAGCACGATAAACTTGCAGGCAAACGAGTTGCTGTATCAGGTTTCGGTAACGTTGCATGGGGCGCAATAAAGAAGCTGAACGAACTCGGCGCAATTCCGCTCACTATCAGCGGTCCCGGCGGATATGTTTATGATAAGGACGGCATCTGCACTCCCGAAAAGATTGATTATCTGCTTGAAATGCGTGCAAGCGGAAGAGACAGAGTTCAGGATTACAGCGATAAATTCCCGTCAGCAGTATTTGTACCTGACGAACGTCCGTGGCATCTTAAAGATATTGATATTGTTATGCCTTGTGCAACGCAGAATGAAGTGGATATCGATGATGCCAAAGCAATAGCTGCAAACGGCGTTAAGTATTATATTGAGGTTTCAAATATGCCTACCACGGCTGATGCTCTTGATTATCTTATGGAGCAGGAAAGTGTTATCGTGGCGCCTTCAAAGGCCGTAAACGCGGGCGGCGTTTGCGTATCGGGTCTTGAAATGAGCCAGAACAGCCAGAGGATGTCTTGGTCTGCTGAGGAAGTGGACAGAAAACTTCACCAGGCTATGATAGATATTCACAATCATTCAGTTGCGGCGGCTGAAAAATACGGTCTCGGATACAATCTTGTTGCAGGCGCGAATATAGCCGGGTTTGAAAAAGTTGCTGAGGCTATGCTTGCTCAGGGTATCTATTAATATCGGTCAGTAAAATAATGCTTGACAATTTCTAATTTATATATTATAGTATTAGCGTAAGTATAGTAACGAAAGGTGAGAGTGGCAGCAATGCCGCTCTCATATTATTGTACGGAACTTTTTTTGAAAAGAGGGATAATATGGCGCAAAGCGTTGCCGAAAGAGTACGTCAGATAGTAGAGCCGTATGCCGAGCAGCTTTCCCTTCAGATTTGGGATATAGTCTATAAAAAAGAGGGCACAGACTGGTATCTCAGAATTTTCATCGATAGGGAAAACGGCGTAAGCGTTGATGACTGTGTTGATTTTACTCATCTTATTACAAAGCCTATTGATGAGGCAGACCCCATTGCTCAGTCATACACTCTTGAGGTGTCTTCTCCTGGTATTGAAAGAGAACTTAAAGCAGACTGGCATTTCAAAAAGTATATAGGTTCACGAGTTATGCTTCGCACGATAAGACCTGTAAATAATACGAGGGATTTCGCAGGAGTTCTCAGAAATTATGAGGATTCACAGATAACCGTTGAAACAGACGGCGGCGAAACAATGACTTTTAATAAAAAGGAAACATCGTTTGTAAAACTTGATGATTTCGATATGAATGATTTTAATAAGTAAGAAAGGTTGATAGGAAAAATGAGTAAGGAATTTTTTGAAGCCGTAAAGCTTCTTGTTGAGGAAAAGGATATTCCGGCTGATTATCTTTATGATAAAATCGCGGCGGCTATCGTTGTTGCGGCAAAGCACAATTATAACGGCAAGGATATAGTTCATTGCGATATTGACCCGGAAAAGGAAAAGATTAAAGTTTATGTAACTAAAAATGTTGTTGATGAAATAGAGGATCCCGATACTGATATTCTCCTAGAGGATGCTCAGAAGATCCGTAAATCGGCAAAGGTTGGAAAAACTATTGATATTCCGCTTAAAACAAAGCAGTTCGGCAGAATTATTGCACAGAACGCAAAGCATGTTATCCGTCAGGGTATTAAAGAAGCGGAAAGAAATAAGCAGCTTGAAGAGTTCCAGAGCAAGAATCAGGAACTTATCACTGCAAAGGTAAACAGAATTGATCCGGTAACCGGCAGTGCATCTCTTGAGATAGGCAAAACGATTGCCATTCTTCCCAAGAACGAGCAGATCCCCGGCGAGGAACTTCACGAGGGAGATAATATTAAGATCTTTGTTGTTGATGTTAAGGAATCAGGCAAAGGCCCCAAGATTATGATTTCCCGCACTCATCCCGGCCTTGTAAGAAGGCTTTTTGAAACAGAAGTTCCGGAGATTTATGACGGCACCATTGAAATCAAATCCGTTTCACGTGAGGCAGGGTCAAGAACAAAGATAGCTGTTTTCAGCAAGGATGATGAGATTGATCCCGTAGGTGCGTGCATAGGCCCCAAGGGTCAGCGTGTTTCAACAATCGTTGATGCTCTTGACGGTGAGAAGATAGATATCGTTAAGTACAGCGATGATGTATGTCAGTTCATTTCAGCTGCGCTTGCTCCGGCTGATGTTTGCTCAATTGAAATTCTTGATGAGCAGGCAAAGGCGTGCCGTGCAACCGTTCCTGATGATCAGCTCAGCCTTGCCATAGGCAACAAAGGCCAGAATGTTCGCCTTGCCGCCAAGCTTACAGGCTGGAAAATAGACATCAGACCAGAATCAGGCTTTTATGAGGGTTCCGGTGAATAATAATGAAAGCTAAAAAAGAGATAAAGAGAATGTGCGTCGGCTGCGGTGAGATGTTTGATAAGCGTGAACTTATCAGAGTTGTTAAAAGCCCCGAGGGAGATATAAGCATAGACCTCACAGGCAAAAAAAACGGCCGCGGCGCGTATATCTGTAATAACCCCGAATGTCTTAAAAAGGCAAAAAAAAGGAAATCGCTTGAAAGAGCTTTTTCCGTAAAGATAGACGATGAGATTTACTCAAAAATGGAAGAGGAAATTTTGAATGCAAAAAAATAAACTTCTCTCTTTGCTCGGCATGGCAAAACGCGCGGGAGCCCTTTCAATGGGGCACGATGCCGCCGTCAATTCCGTGTTTTCCAAAAAAGCGGCAGTGCTTGTGCTTGCGGCGGATATTTCCGAAAGGTCAAAGCGTGATATGCGCATAACGGCACAAAAGCATTTTGCAGATCTTCCCGTGGCAGAGCCGGATATCACTATTGATGAAATTTATTCGGCTTGCGGCTACAAAGCCGGTATTCTTACGGTAAACAATGCCGAAATGGGTAAAAGAATCGTAACACTTATCAACGAATAAGAAACTCATTCAAGGAGGAATTCGATATATGGTAATAAAGGTAAAGGTGTCCGATGTCGCCAAGGATTTCGGAAAATCCAACAAGGAAATTATTGAACTGCTCGGTGATTATTGCGACGGTCCTGCCAAAAAAGCGTCAACGGTCCTCGAAGAAAACGAACTCAACATTTTGTTCGATAAATTGACTCAGCAAAACAGCGTTAAAAGCTTAAATGATTATTTTAACGCAGGAGAGGCTAAAAGAAAGCAGAAAGCTCAGAAGGAAACTGCTCAGGATAATCAGGCTGAGCCTGAAAAGCAGGCTGAAAAAGCCAAAAAGCCCGTTACCGCCAAGGATAAAAAACGTCAGAGCCAGGCAGCTATTCTGCAGATGGCACAGCAGGCGGCTAAGCGTGCAGAGGAAAAGGCAAAGAAAAAGTCTCAGCAGCCTCCGCAGGCAAGAACAAAGGGCGAAACACGCAGAATCGATACTCGTGTAAACAGTGTTGACCTCGAAAAATATAATCAGAAATATGAGGATATTGCGCCTGCTTCTTCAATGGGTGATTACCAGAAAAAGCAGAAGCTCAATCAAAAATCAAAGCAGTACAGAAAAAAGAAACCTCAGGGCATCCATGCTCATTCCAAAAAGGAAACAGAGCAGCAGCGTCTTGCCCGTATCAGGGAGCAGCGTAAAAAGCAGCAGATTAAAATTCAGATCCCCGAGGAAATCACAGTCGGCGATCTTGCTGCACTCCTTCGTATGACAGCTACTGAGGTAATCAAAAAGCTTATGGCTCTCGGTGTTATGGCAACAGTAAATGAGGTTATAGATTACGATACCGCTGCAATCGTTGCCACGGAACTCGGAGCAAAGGTTGAAAAGAAAGTTGAAGTTTCAATCGAAGAGCAGATTATTGAGGAAGAGATAGAGGACGATGAGAATGCTATTGAGCGTCCTCCCGTTGTCTGCGTAATGGGTCATGTTGACCACGGTAAGACTTCAATTCTTGACGCTATAAGGCACACAGACGTAACTTCTACCGAAGCGGGCGGAATTACACAGGCTATCGGTGCTTATCAGGTAGAGGTTAACAGCCAGAAGATAACATTTCTTGATACACCCGGCCACGCCGCATTTACGGCTATGCGTGCCCGCGGAGCAATGGCAACTGATATTGCAGTGCTTGTTGTTGCGGCTGATGACGGTATTATGCCGCAGACCATAGAAGCTATCAACCACGCAAAAGCAGCCAAGGTGCAGATAATTGTTGCCATAAATAAAATGGATAAAGAGGGAGCAAATCCCGAAAGAGTAATGGAACAGCTTACTGAGCAGGAACTCGTGCCCGAAGAATGGGGCGGCGATGTTATCTGTGTTCCCGTATCAGCTAAAACGGGTATGGGCATTGATAAGCTGCTTGAAACAATTCTTCTTGTTGCCGAAATGTCAGAGCTTAAAGCAAATCCGAACAGAACGGCAAAAGGTGTTGTTATTGAAGCAAAACTTGATAAGGGCAGAGGCCCCATCGCAACATTCCTTGTTCAGAACGGTACTCTTCATTCAGGCGATTATGTTGTTGCAGGCACTGCTGTCGGCAGAGTGCGCGCAATGACGGATTATAACGGCAAAAAGATTAATGAAGCCGGTCCGTCTGTTCCTGTAGAGATTATGGGCCTTGACGAAGCTCCTATGAGCGGCGATGAATTTAATGCCGTATCAGATGAAAAGCTTGCAAGACAGCTTGTTGAGCAGAGAAAAGAAAAGGCTAAGGAAGAGGAATTCAAGCAATATCAGAAAGTTACTCTTGATACTCTGTTCTCAACTCTTGAAGAAGGCATGCTCAAAGAACTCAACGTCATTGTAAAAGCAGATGTTCAGGGTTCTGTTGAGGCTGTAAAGCAGTCACTTCTCAAGATAGAGAATGATGAAGTAAGGGTTAAAATAATCCATGGAGCGGTAGGCGCAGTTAATGATTCAGACGTTATGCTTGCCAATGCTTCAAATGCTATTATCGTTGCGTTTGCTACCGGCGTAGAAGCAGATGCCGCTGAAAACGCCGCAAGAGACGGAATTGATGTAAAACAGTACAATATCATTTATGATCTTATTGAGGATGTTGAATCCGCAATGCGCGGAATGCGTTCCGTTAAATATCGTGATGTTGATACCGGTACCGCTGAGGTAAGGGAAGTTTACACCGTTTCCAGCGTTGGTTCTATCGCTGGTTCAATAGTAACAAGCGGTACTGTACGCCGTCAGGGTAAAGTCCGTGTTATCAGAGACGGCAAGCAGATTGCCGATACACCTATTAAAAATCTTAAGCGCTTCAAGGACGATGTCAAAGAAGTTTCATCCGGTTACGAGTGCGGAATTTCACTTGAAAACTGGAATGACATCAAACCCGGCGACGTCTTTGAATGCTACGTTGTTGAAGAATATAGGGATTGATTATGGCAGGTTATCGTATAGACAGGATTTCCGAGGATATACGCCGCGAGCTGATATCACTTATGCGTGAGCTCAAGGATCCGCGTGTTGCCGGTAAGATGCTCACCGTTGTAAATGTAAAGGTTTCCAACGATCTGGGTTATGCCAAGGCGTATGTAAGCTCAATGAACGGAATTGATGATGCAAAAGAGGCTTGCAGAGGGCTGACGAGCGCCGCCGGCTATCTGCGCCGCGAGCTCGGCAATAATCTCCACCTGAGAAAAGCCCCGGAGCTTTCTTTTGTTGCCGATAATTCCATTCAAAAGGGAATGGAGATTTTTGAGAAATTAAAGGATACTTCACATGAGAATTGATATTAAGGAATGTGCCGCGCTGTTGCTGCAGCACGATGATATTCTGATTCTTACCCATGCTCATCCGGACGGGGATACCCTCGGCAGCGGCTCTGCGCTTCTGCGCGCTCTGCTCAAACTCGGAAAAAAAGCAAGAGTAATAAACGACGATGAGATACCGCACAAATACAGCTATCTTTTTGATGGGCTTGATATTCCTCAGTTTGATGAGAAATATATCGTTGCTGTAGATGTAGCAACAGAAAATCTTCTCGGCGGACTTCAGGATAGCTATGCAGGCAGAATCGACCTCTGCATAGATCATCACATGACAAATACGGAATATGCTGCAAATCTGCTCCTTAGAGATGATCCCTCAGCGTGTGAAATCGTTTATGATGTCATAAACGAACTCGGTGCCGAGATAGATAATAAAATCGCGGATTGTCTTTATACGGGTATTTCTACCGATACGGGCTGTTTCAGATATGCGTCTACCACTTCTCGCTCATACCGTATTGCGGCAGCGCTTATCGACCTCGGTGCAAACAACGGTCTTATCAACCGTAAAATGTTTGAAACCAAAACAAAAACTTATGTAAGACTTGAAAGACTTGCTTTTGACAGCCTTAAACTTTATTGCAATGACAGGGTTGCAGTAATGACGGTCACTCAGGAAATGTATGAAAAAACAGGTTCCAATGAGCAGGAAACAGAGGCGCTTGCACCGCTTACAAGGCAGATAGAGGGCGTTGAGATAGGTATTACCATCAGGGAAAAGAAAGATAAGACCTGCAAAGCTTCTCTGCGCACTTATGAAAGCGTAAATGCCGCTGATCTTGCAAAATATTTCGGGGGAGGCGGCCACGCACAGGCTGCGGCATGCCGCTTCGACTGTTCTGTTGAAGAAGCAAGAAAGCGCATAGTGGAGAAATGCTCGGAGATACTCGGATGACGGGTATCATCTGTATTGATAAAGAGCAGGGCAGAACTTCTTTTTCCGTTTGCGCCGAAATCAGGCGCATCACGGGGCAAAAGAAATGCGGCCACATGGGCACTCTTGATCCGCTTGCCACAGGTGTTTTGCCTGTTATGTTAGGCGGTGCCACAAGATTTCTTGATTATTATCCGGGTAGTGATAAAGGTTACCGTGCTCGCTTTTTGCTGGGTAAAACCACAGATACTCTTGATATAACGGGCAGCATAACGGGCGAATATCCCGTTAATTGTTCAGCAGACGATGTTGCAAAGGCTCTTGAAAGTTTTAAGGGAGATATTACTCAGATACCTCCTATGTATTCTGCCGTATCGGTAGGAGGAAAAAGACTTTACGAGCTTGCAAGACAGGGAGAAAACATAGAACGCCCGTCAAGGCAGGTAACTGTAAGAAGTATAGAGTTAATATCGGCTGATGAAAACACCAACGAATATGAAATAGATGTTCTGTGTTCTAAGGGCACCTATATCAGAACTTTGATTGATGATCTGGGGAAAGTGCTCGGCTGCGGTGCTGTAATGACTGCGCTTGAGCGTACTTATGCCTATGGATTTACACTTAAAGACTGTGTAAAGGTTTCTCAGCTCAGTGATGCCGCAAACAGTGAGAACGGAATATCACAGCATCTTATTCCTGTTGATAAAGCTCTCTCGGATTATGAACAAATAACAGTGAGCCCGGCGCAGAGCGTCAGGTTTAAAAACGGAGGTTCGCTTGATCTTGCGCGCATAAGGAAAAAAATCTCTCAAGGTGCGCTTGTGCGTGTGTATTCACCGTCCGCAGAATTTTTAGGGCTGGGTGAAGTCGGCGAAAGCGAACTTTCGGTAAAACGTGTGTATGTAGAATAATAATATGAACGATTACGAAAAATTAAAAAAAGATTCAGCGGTTGCTCTCGGCGATTTTGACGGCATGCATCTTGCTCATAAAACCGTTGTAACAGGCGCGGATAATGTTGTTATTTATTGTGTTAATAACAAATTTTCGCTTCTTCAGAAAAGCCTGTTTCAAAAACGGTGGCCAAACGCCGTTTTCGCTGATTTTGAAAAAATAAAGAATATGACGGGCGAGGAGTTTATAAATGACATTATCCTCCGCAGATTTAACGCCGGTATAGTTCTGTGCGGATTTAATTTCCGCTTTGGCAAAAATGCTTCGTGGTCAGCTCTTGATATGAGAAAATATCTGGAAAAACGCGGTGTATGGGTTAGAATACTGGAGGCACAGGATTTTGAAGGCAAGCCTATCAGTTCTACCCGTATCAGAAAAGCGGTAAGCGAGGGCAGAATAAATGCCGCAAATGAAATGCTCGGCTATAATTTTACATTTGAAGCGCCTGTTATAGGCGGCGACCGCAGAGGCAGAACCATAGGATTTCCAACTATAAATCAGCACCTCCCGCAAGGGCTTATCGTGCCGCGCTTCGGCGTATATGAGAGCCGTGTGCTGATAGATAATAAATCCTATAAGGCATTTACAAATATAGGCAACCGCCCCACATGGCGTGTTGAAGAGCCGCTGTCTGAAACACATATTTTTGATTTCAGCGGAGATCTGTACGGCAAGGATATCACAGTGGAGCTTGTGAATTATCTGCGCCCCGAAAAACTATTCAAAAACGTTGATGAGTTAAAGAAGCAACTTGATTATGATAAAAGCAGTATTATTTGATTTTGATGAAACCCTGCAGGACAGAACTGCCGCGTTTGACCGCTATGCAGACGCTTTTTTGCAGGAATTTTTCCCCGGCATCTCAGCAGAAGATGCAGAAAAAAGAAAAAATGATATGATTGATACCGGAAACGGCGGATATGTTAACCGTGTGAAATGGTTTTCCGAACTCATAGATATGTGGAATTGGGAAAATTCACCCGGTGCCGAGGCACTTGCACGCCATTATGATGAAAAGTTCGGCTTTTTCAATGTGATTTTTGACGATGCTATACCTCTTCTTAAAGAACTCAGAAGCCGTGGTATCATCACAGGAGTTATCACAAACGGCCCGTCTATACTACAGCATACAAAAATGGATAACAGCGGGCTGTTGCCGTATTGCGATATTCTTGTTGTTTCCGGAGATATAGAATACGCAAAGCCGCAGCCGCAGATTTTTAAGTATACTGCCGATAAGCTCGGGCTTGAAACAGGAGAATGCCTTTACGTGGGCGATCATCCTGTAAATGATATTCAGGGCGCTCTTTCTGCAGGGATGAAAGCGCTTCGTATGAACTGGGGCTGGTTTAAAAACAGGGATCTTCGCCCGGATGTTCCCGTTATAGAAAAACTCAGTGAGGTTATTATGTATGTTTAAAGATATATCGCTTTATGAAAAGGCTGTTGCAAAACTTATCAGAAGAGGCTTTCATATATCATTCGCGGAAAGCTGTACAGGCGGCCTTTGCTGTGGCGCTCTTGTAAGCGTTGCCGATGCTTCAAAAGTTCTCGATGTTTCTTTTGTAACATACGCAAATGAAGCTAAAATGCACTATCTCGGCGTTAGAGATGAAACAATTACTGATTACGGCGTCGTTTCAGAGCAGGTTGCCCGTGAAATGGCTTCAGGTGTTGCTAAAACCGCACAGAGCGAAGTGGGCGTCGGCGTTACCGGTGTTGCCGGGCCAACGGGCGGTACGGCAAAAAAACCAGTGGGAATGGTGTGTTTTGCCATTTTCATAAACGGCACAGTTAAGTCCTATACCTGTTATTTTGGCGAGATAGGAAGAAACGAAGTGAGGCAGAAAAGCGTTGATTTCGTGTTCCAAAAACTTGATGAACTTCTGTAAAAACGCTTGACCTTATATAGTTTTTATTGTATAATTTCAAAGATGAAAATAGTGTTCATTATGCTTATTCGCAAAAATGAATATCCGCTGATGTAGCGCAGTTGGTAGCGCAATTGATTCGTAATCGGAAGGTTACAAAAAATTCAATAATAAGCTGGTATAGCGCAGCTGGTAGCGCAACGCATTCGTAATGCGTGGGTCGTCGGTTCGAATCCGACTATCAGCTCCAATACTGCATAAAGCGGATTGCTTTATGCAGTATTTTTTTGTTTATACCTAACAAGGCTCAAATTTTTGATATAAATTAATCCCTATCCTGAATTTTCGGGATAGGGATATTTTTATTGCCTTTGACCAGCTAAAGACCATTTATGATTTATGCAGGAAATTTGACCACTTTACTGTTCTTTGTGCTTTCGTCTAACAGAGAACCTATTGTGTTTGCAGCACTTTGCTGCATATCGTCAGTAACATGCATATAGGTGTTCATTGTAAATCCAGCATCAGTGTGACCAAGCATATGAGATACTGTCTTTATGTCAACACCTTGTTCAAGCGACAGGGTTGCAAAACTGTGTCTTAAATCGTGAAATCTTATTCTCGGTAATCCAGCCTTGTCTTGAATGCGATGCAACTTTCTTGTTACAGCAGCCGTGTCTCTCAGTTCTCCTGTTATGGGTGAAGGAAACATATATTTTGATTTGACGAGTTGCTTTTCTTTTAGTCCTATCAGTAAATTAACGCATTCATCACATAACTTGATTGTTCTAACAGAATTTTTAGTTTTAGGCGTGCTGATAACTATTTTACCATTCTCGCGTCTTACGCTTTTATTAACTGATATAGTTTTGTTTTCAATATCAAGGTCATCCCACTCAAGAGCACAGATTTCACCTAATCTCATTCCGGTTGTAAGTTCAAGATAGTAAAACTCATAACAATCAAATTTCTTTGTTTCTTCAAGAAAAGCTGTCAATTCTTCTTTTTTTAAGGTTTTCATTTCAGGCTTTTCACCATTAGGCATCTTAACCTTTGTGCATGGATTTTTTAATAGCAGGTCAACATCTACTGCCTTTTGAAGACATATGTTAAGTGCTCTCTTTATACCTTTTACTGTATACAGAGATAAACCGTTTCCTTTTTTTGTCCTGCCACGGCTTCTGCCGTCTGTGTATAACTTGTTTATCAGCTGCTGGCAAGTAACAGTTGATATTTCGCTTAATTTCATTTTGCCAAGTTCAGGAAGAATATATATTTTAAATCTCTGTGCATAGCCTTGGACAGTATAATCTTTTATTACTCCTTTGCAGAATGTCTCTATCCATATATCGTACCATTCTTGTAGTGTTGGATTTGAATTAGTAAGGTATGTATGGGAAGACATAATATTCTGCGTGTTGTAATATTCTTCCTGTGCCTTTTTCAATTTTTCCTGACATTCGGATTTTGTTTTAGCTGTTACGCTTTTGCGCTTTATTTTACCGTTATCATCCTTACCGATATTAAACCAGCCTTCCCATCTTCCGTCTTTTCTCTTCCTGAGAGTTCCGTCACCTTTTGCTCTTCGTGCCATAATCCAGCCCCTTTCATAGTATTTTGCAAGCCAAACATTACCATAAAATTCATTTAATATCCAGATAATTATCTCTTACAGTTGTTATTTATCCATTCCATAAGTTGTTCTTTGGGTACAACCTTTCTTCTGCCTATTGCAACAACCGGAAATGTTTTATCTTTATCTATCAGTTTATACAAACTTACAGCTGATATTCCAAGTGCCTGGGCTGCTTCTGTTACAGACATAACAACTGGCATTTCTTCAATACTTTTATACATTCTATCACCCCTTTCCTCACATACTCATAGTGTAATCATAGTCATCGTATTCTTCATAACCCGAAGTCTTTTGTCCTTTAGCCTGACGCTTTCGTATGCTTTTCTTGGATAACTTAATTCTCTTTCTTCTATAGCTCCTGTTGTTAGTACTTAGAAGGTCTGCGAAGTTACCCATAAAATTAATGCTCCAAGTGATAAGACTTGCATTGCTGTCAGTACCCAGTTGATTATCCTTTGTTTGAGCAGTGTATCTTTCATATGCTCTTTCTCCATAGAAAGACTGTTCGAAAAATCGTCTTTCATTCTCCCAGCCTGTAAGGATATCTCCTGCATCGTTTTCTTGGTTTCGTCCTTCAGTACGCTGGCCTGTCTTATGACTGACTTGTTGAAATCCGATTCTATCGCTTTCATAACCTTGCTGTGTTTCTCCGTTATTGAACCCAGCTTCTCTATGTAGGTTTGCATATTCTCCGTTTGATTGTTTATCATTCCTGCCATCTGTTCTGTTGTAATCATTGTCTGAAGTATGTATTGTTGCTGTTCCATTATTGATATTTGGTGTGCCAGCAGACGGATAAGACTTTCCCAGTTTTCCTCTGTTATTACTGTACAGGTTTGAGGTGTCTGTGCCTTTCTCATCATTTCCTTCATATTTTCGAAGGAATTCTTTCCGTTTTGTGAATTCATTTTCCATTGCTCCTTTCAAATATTTGTCTTCATGCAGTTTGAAATCTCTGCACATTTTACCGTTAGGACACGCATAGAGTATGGTGTCTCTCTTACTTGTCCATATCACCCTGTATCCTTTACAGTTCATCAACTTTATGAAATCCATTTTAGATTTTGCATAGAGCATTGCATTGTCTATGTCAATAGCAAGCTGAGTTTTCCAACTGTTTCCTGCTTTTGCTGCATAGTATTCTTTTGAAGTTACGCCCTGAACTTTCTTTTTAGGCTGGCATATAGGAAGTCCGTATTTCATACATAACTGATCATTAACATATCTGACTCTCTCAATATCATTTTTGTTTTGATGAATCTTGTGTCCGTCAAGAGAACTAACTGAGTTAATTATTATGTGTGAGTGTATGTTGTCTGTGTCCATATGAGTGCAGACTAAGGCTTGGTAACCAGGATAACATTTCTCAACCCATTCCATTGCAATCTGATGAGCAAGCATAGGTTCTATGTTAGTTTCTTCTTCAAATGACTGTATAGCATAGTAGAACTGAACACCGTCTGTCTTGTTGAATTGCTTTTTGGTATCCATAAAATCTTTGAATGCTCTTTGAGCAATGCAGTTTACTCCTGATATTAATCTAACCCCTGTATCTTCAATCTCAGTTTTGTATCGCTGAGTACAGTAAGCAATCACACTGCCAAGAGCACCTGAGCTCTTACTATCTTTTCTTTTTAAGAAATTTATCGTTGCCATTTGTTTGCCTTTCGTATGATTGTGTTGAGAGCTTTGCGGATATTATCAAGCTCATCAGTGCATTCTTGCAGATTAACACACTCAATTCTTCCTAACTGTGACAGCATACGAAGTTGATTTATGTTACTGCCTATCTTCTTTACTTGATAAACAAGTTCGTTGAATGTTTCTTTATCGCCGATAACATATACATCATTTACGATAGCACAAGCAGTTATGTATGCAGTCATATTCATTCCTAATGCTGAGGCTTTATCTTTAATAATGCTTTTAGCAGTAGGGCTTAAGTGAAGATTAAAGCGTTCTGACTTTGTTTCTTTATTCTTAATATCAATCACTCCTTTCAAAATATTTTGCCTTCAGGCAACCACTTTTCGGCAAATGAGCCGAAAAGATGCGCCCTAAGCGCTATGCTTGGACTCTCCTAAAGGAGAGTGTTTAACACTGAAACAACTACACATAAATTACTTTCAGTCATTTCTTTCATATGCCTATTCTCACCTCCACAAACGCCACACAAGGTGTTTTTAGTTTTGCCTTGATTACTTTTGTATTCTTTTTCTTTTCTCGTCAGAAGGGCTTTTAGTTGTTACTGACCAACCAAACGAACGGGGGTGGCTCAAATATCAATTAGTGTATATATGTTACTTTCACGAGTAACTCCGTCAGCAGAATATCTTGCAGTCTTAATTATCAATCCGTCTTCAACTAATTCTTTTAATGCAGTATCAACAGTTGTAGTTGATTTAATACCACACTTTTTAGCTATGTCTTTTCTTGACGGCCAGCATTGATGATGTTTGTCACTGCATTTACGAAGGTAACTGTATACCTTAAAATTTCTATGGCTTAAATGATAATCAAAAATATCGTTAGGCAAAAAGAAACTGTGAGTATAAATGTTTTCTTTGCTTTTGTAACGCATATTATTATCCTCCTTTCAATTTAATTTGCAGTAAATGTCCTTTCGTGTTATATTTTATATAAGTTATAATAATTTCACTATGCGAGATTGTAAAATCAAAATTTTATAAAAGTTTAATGACGGACAAGATGAATATGTATATTTATGATGGTATGGTTAGAGATGGTCTTCATTTGAGAATTGATAATGAAGGTAATATGGAAAGAGTATTATCTTCTAATGGTGATTCAACAGAACTTCCTATTGTAAATTTGATTGATGAATTATTAGAGGTTGCAGAGGTAAATGATAAATATTATATTATCGCTGTAAATTATCTCAATTCATTATGCGATGACTTTGAAAAGGCAATAGGTACTGATAATGAAATAAAACTTTATAATAAGTTTTTTGAATCAGCCAATATGATAATTGAAGGCCTAATAGAGAATAATCCAGTGCTTGGCCATCTAATGGAACTAACAATTCAAATGAATTGGTATTTATCATATGAATTAACCATGCAAGATAGATTAAAACAAATTGTTGGTATGTTTAATAACTATATTTTTATTTCTACTGAGCTTGAATTTTTACTGACTGATTTATCCAAAGGCAAGGAACTTGATTTTGATGAACGATGCAGTATTTTTAAGTATTCAGAAATTACTAAAGCATATATTCATACCCAAAAGGGTTTAGAGAAAGAATACTATATCAAAACAGTTTCGGAATACTACATTTTACTTGTGAACAAATTTTTAGACATGAATTTGAGCGTTCAGCGCTGCAGATGCTGCGGTAATTTCTTTGTTACAAAAACAAAAAGAAAAACTCTGTACTGTGACAGAGCTTTGTTCAAGAATGGTAAGACTTGTAAGGATGTTGCACCAAAAGCAATGCAAAAGTATCTTTCGAAAAATGACGATATTATCAAGGCTTATGATAAAGCGAAGAACAAAATGTATAAGAGAATGCAACGGGCTTGTGATTTTGGAAAAACCAAAAAATCAATTTCTTATGATGAATATTCTGAATGGTTATCAAAAGCCCAGCAAGCAAAGAAGGATTACTTAAAAGGCAATCTTTCAGCTGATAAAACATTGGAAATAATTAAGTGTGACTAATAAACATATAAGAGGAATATTTAATGAATAATATTAATTGGAAACAATTCGAATTATGTAATGCAGATAAAAATACCGCTTTTGAAAATCTATGCAGACTATTATTTAATAGAATGTTTTTCGATAACAAAGCAATATTTCATTCTAACCCTAATAATCCAGGAATAGAAATTGAGCCTGTTTATTGCCAAAATCAAGGCAAATACATAAGTTTTCAAGCGAAATATTTTGATAAGTTAGATTATTTTAAAATTAAACACTCTTGCGAAAAAGCAGTAAAATATTATAAGAGCAATTTAGATGCTATATATTTATTTTGTAATAAAGATATAAATAAGGAAAGCCAAACTTATAAAAACATAGTATTGTTATTGAAAGACAACGGTATAGAATTAATTGTTATATCAAATCAAGAAATATTGAATAAAGTTAGTAATTATTCTATGTTGGTAAGTAGATATTTCGGAGGAATAACTTTAACAAGAAATTGGTTTGAAGAAAAGTTAATAGACAGTATTGAATCATTAGGGCAACGACATAATTGTTTTAATATCGAAACAAAGACAGAAGAATATTTTAATTTATTTATACAAAATGAAAATGCACTGAAATATATAAATAACAGAAAATATGATTTAATTGAAAGAATATCAAATTTTCACTATGCTGAATATAATGATTTTTTAAATCGATTAGAAAATGAAATAAAAAAACTTCCGAAAATAACATCTTCGAATATATATGATTGTGTGAAATATTCTGATAAAATCTATGGTATATTGAAAAAAG